>Ga0233438_10000111_pt1 | contig 109663 bp, 100 predicted proteins | sample SI_123_September_FD_182720 | JGI IMG/M metagenome (GOLD analysis project Ga0233438, IMG submission 182720) | Seawater microbial communities from Saanich Inlet, British Columbia, Canada - SI_123_September2016_10_MG | ecosystem: Environmental > Aquatic > Marine > Inlet | place: Canada: British... | reverse complement strand
GTCGCGGGATCGTGCCCCGCTCTCGCTACTAGATAATCAAAGGACTTTCAAGAAATTGAGAGTCTTTTTTTTTCGACTTTTAAGAAACTAATTTTATGAGTTCTTCTAGAGACAACAGTTGTTGTTCCCCTGTGTTCATGTTTTTTAAAAGATATTTGTTTTGTTCTATTTCTGATTCACCAACCATAACTGCATAAGGAATTTCTCGTTTATTGCAGTAAATCATTTGCTTCTTCAATTTAGCAGCGTCTGGATACAATTCAGTAGCTATAGATTTTTCTCGTAAAGATGAGATCGCTTTTAAGCAATATAAACTTTCTGAAGTTCCAAAATTGGTAAAAAGAACTTTAGTTGATTGCGTTTTATCTGACGGGAATAAGTTTAATTCTTCCAAAACTAAATATATGCGATCTAAACCAAAGCTAATACCTACTCCGCTCACGTCTTTCAAACCAAAAATTCCAGTCAGATCATCATAACGACCACCACCACCAATAGACCCCATTTGCACAGAATCTGGTGCAGCAACCTCAAAGATGGCGCCTGTGTAGTAATTCAGTCCTCGTGCTAAGGTAACATCCATTTGTAATTTGGCAGTTTTAAGACCTACTGAAACTACAGAAGATGCAATGAACTCTAATTCCTGCACGCCTTTTATACCTTCAGTAGAAGAACTTAAAATAGTTTTTAATGTTTCTAATTGTTCGGAAAAATTACCTGTCAAATTAAAAAGAGGTTCTAATTTAGAAATACCATCTGAAGGAATGCCTTTTTTAAGCATTTCTTCTTTGACTTTCTCAGCTCCTATTTTATCAAGCTTATCCAGAGCAACTGTAAAATCGATAAGCTTGTCTTGAGCACCTATCAATTCTGCAATGCCTGCTAATATTTTTCTATTGTTTATTTTTATGGTAACTCCATCTAAGTTTAAATCCGAGAATACAGCATCATACAATTGAATAAACTCAACTTCTTGCCATAAAGATTTTGAACCTACTACATCGGCATCACACTGATAAAATTCTTGAAACCTTCCTTTTTGAGGGCGGTCTGCTCTCCAAACAGGTTGAATTTGAAAGCGTTTGAATGGAAATACAATATCGTTTTGGTACTGTGCCACATAACGCGCAAAAGGTACGGTCAGATCGTAACGCAATGCTTTTTCTGTAAGCGAGTTTGAAAAACGAGCTAAATTGCCTTCTTCAAGTGCTTCTAAATCTGCTTTTTTGACTTTATCTCCAGAGTTTAAAATCTTAAAAATTAAACGATCGCCTTCTTCACCATATTTTCCTAATAAGGTTTCAGACAATTCAAAACTTGGAGTTTCAATGGGCTGGAATCCAAATTTTTTAAAATTTGAATTTATGGTACTAAAAATGTAGTCGCGATTTGCTAACTGCTTTGGAGAAAAATCTCGCGTTCCTTTAGATATGCGTGGTTTTGATACCATGGTTGTGCTTTAATTAACAAATATCTCTCTTTTTACGAACCTATCCAATTAGATCGTCTAAATACTTGAAAAGTTCACCTTTTGTGATGGAAGACCCTTGAACGATGAGCTCAAATAATTTTGCGTTTTTATCGGCTTCGAGTGTTTTATCTGCATTAAATAATTCAACGTCGTCGATCATCAAATTTTCTCTTAACCATGCAAATCCTTCTTTGGTGGTCAAATCAATGTCCTCTTTTTTTATTTTGAGACCAATCAATCGCAACTGCGATCCATTAACCTTGAATAAATACATATGTTGTGGCGCTATATTTTCTAGATACTCTACTTTGGACAAAACACCTTCCCATACCAAATCACTAAAAACATCCAATTCTTCTTCAGCAACTTTGGGCTTCTGTTCCTTAATGTCTTTCCATTCCTCTGCTGTAATGGATTGCGTTGCTAAGAAGTTGATAAACTCTTGATTTAATTCTTCTAATTGCTCTTTTGTAAGTCTTGTGTATTTCATCTTTAATTATAGTTAAAAAAAATGCGCCCTAATAATAGGGCGCAAATTTATAAAATAAGATTGAATTAATACTAGAAGATGTAGCGCAATCCAAATTGCATTTGCCATCTTGATGCTAAACTTGAATCGTATCCAAACGTTTCGGTTTGGTTCGGATTGAAAGAATATGTTGGCACCAAGGTTGTTGGATCTACACTTACTCCTATTGGAGATGTATTATTTGGCTGTTGAACTAAGCCCCAATCAGAATTTACTAAGTTTCCAATGTTTAACACATCGATACTAAATTGAATAGTATTGGTTTTGTTTTCAGAAACTTTGATTTTATAATCTTGTAAAAACTTCACATCCCAACGACCTCTCCATGGTGCTTGTGCTCCGTAGCGCTCAGCATATTGACCTCTACGACCGCTTAAGTAATCGTCTTGTGATATATAGTTATCAAACGCAACTGCTTCTCCAGCTACAGGAAAATCCATTTGCTGAATTTCTGCAGACGTTGGCACATATAAAAGGTCATTGTTTTGACCTGATGTATCGCCGTTGATGTTACCTGCATAAGTATAGCTAAAACGACCGCCACGAGAATACTCAAAGAAAGTAGAAAGTGTTGTTCCCCATTTGTTATCAGTGCCGTAATTCCATTTTTTACTTGCAACACCAATAATACGGTGAGTATCACCATATCTAGAATAGGATAATTCATCTGAATTTACATTTCCAACAACTGGATTGAAATCAAATGCATCTCCTGTAATTTCAGCTTCAATGGAGTTGACATCTTTTGAATCCAAATAACTATAAGCCAACATAGTGTATAAACCATTGTCAAATGTTTTTTGTGCTTTGAAAGAGGCATTCCAAATACGACCTTTGTCAGAATTTGTAAACACGTAAGCATTATTAATTTTGTCAGCATCTGTGTAATAAGGTCTATTATCTACCCCAACTAAAGTACCAGACGGCTCTGTAAGCCCCCAGTTTTGTACTTGAGCACCATTCATGTCTTTTGTATAAGATACGTCTGCAGAAAGAATCAAACCATTGTCATATTTGTGATCCAATCCTAAATTAGTTCTCCAAACTTGTGGGAACTTATAATCAGGATCTACCATTTGGTAGAAGTATGAATTAGGGTTCCCAATTTGGTTTCCTAACCACACAAAAGGAAAACGTCCTGTAAATAATCCTGACCCTCCTCTTAATTGGATCGTACTATCGCCTTTGACATCATAATTAAATCCAACACGTGGCGAAATTAACCAATCGTTCGATGGCATTTGTGTGCTATCCAATAATTGAACTTCTCCAGTATTTGGATTCACGTAAGGAATTTCTGGTTGATAAAATGATACATCAACAACATCCTGCGCTCTCTCTGCGGAATCAAAGAACAAGGGCTTGTCAAAACGTAAGCCATAAGTTAACTTGAAATTATCTGTCACATCCCATTCGTCTTGAAGATAGAAAGCGAGCTGACCAACATTGGTTTCTGCTAATGCCCATGAATCGGCATCTTTTACAGCCTGTGCATTTGTTAAAGCTTCAGATAATAATCCGTTTGTTGAAGCTGCTAAAAAATCAGTCATAGATCCTAAAGATCCAAAAGCACCCACATAACCATTCGCATTACCATATCCATAAGCTCCTAAATTAAATGAGTTATCAAATTCAAATTTCTCGTAAGAAAATCCAATTGTGTAAGTATGATTTGCTTTGGAAATAGTCATATTGTTAGACAATTGGAACACTTTCTGATCCAATACGTTGTTAATTGAAAACGGCTCATGTCCAGCAATAATGTAATTTTGACCAGCACCATTTTGAATTGTAATAGCAGGAGCTGGAGATGACATTGGGTTTCTAAAATCATCAAAATGTGTATATCCAGCTTGAACCTTGTTAGACACATTATCAGACAATCGAGAATTCAATTCTATTTGAAAGGAATTTAATTTATTGTTGATTTGATAACCTGAGTTTTGAAACTGAAGCGTGGTAGCACTCGGTCCTCTCACACCAAGTGCAGAGGGGTGTGCAGGCTTGTCTTTAGAAGCATCTAACCAGTTGTATATCACAGCTAATTGGTTGTTATCATTTACATTCCAATCTAGTTTAAAGATCCCTTTGCTTGAGTTAGAATCGTGTGTAAAGCCTTGGTAAGCTCCTGTATCGTATCCTAAGTTAGCTAAAGCACTTTGAACTGCTATTAAATCAGATTCCAAAACAACAGATTCATTCACTGCTCCAGAACCTGTGTTGGGTAGCCATGCTTGTCCTAAATCTGATCGTTCGTCTTGCTCATAATTGGCAAAGAAAAATAATTTGTTTTTCACGATTGGACCACCAATACTAAAGCCAGTTTGCTGTTGTTTTAGTGAAGGAACAAAAATATCTTGTCCTTTGATTTTAGAACCAGTCATATCTTCATTTCTATAGAAACCGTAAACAGTTCCTTTAAACTCATTTGTTCCACTTTTAGTGACTGCATTTACTGCAGCACCTGTAAACCCAGATTGCGTTACATCATAAGGTGCTGTTGAGACTTGAATTTGATCAATTGCATCTAAAGAAACGGGTTGTGCATTTGTTTGTCCACCTGGAGTAGCTGCATCCAATCCAAAAGGATTGTTGAAAATTGCACCGTCTAAAGAAAAGTTATTATACTGATCGTTACGTCCTCCAAAAGAACCGTTGCTAGCCGTTGGCTCTAAGCGCGTGAAATCGGAAGCTGATCTGGAGATTGTAGGAAGTGTTGTCAATTCCTTACGACCGACATTTGTTTCAGCACCTGTTCGATCACTACCAAAAACACCATTGGCGTTATTAACTGTGAGTACTACTTCGTCAAGTTGTGCAGAGTCAGGAGTTAAAGCTAATGATAGATTTTCTGTTTTCCCTAAAGTTAAAAATACGTCAGAAAAAGATTGATCATTGTAACCTACATAACTAACCGTTATTGTGTATGGTCCGCCAACTCTAAGGTTGACAAGATTAAAACGACCATCAATATTAGTTGCTGCGCCATACGTTGTACCTGTTGGCGTGTGTACTGCAACTACATTTGCACCTGGTAAACCATAAGAAGTTTCATCGGAAATAACTCCCTTAATACTTGATGTTGTCACCTGAGAAAAGGACAAGGCACAAGTAAAAATGAACATAAAAAGTGTTGTGATTTGTTTCATTTGTTTGATTTTATTAAAGATTATTAAAACAAATTTACAAAAAAAAAGCCTGTACTTTCGTACAGGCTTTAGCAAAGTATTAAATTTATTAACGTTTTGTTAACATCTTTAGTTATTTAGCGGCAATAATTTCAAAAGGGAAATCAACTGCTACATCTCTGTGAAGACGAATGACAGCGTTATGTTTACCTAAACGTTTGACGTTGCCACCAGTTACGTTAATGAATTTTTTGTCAATTGAATGACCTGCTTTTTCAATAGCGGCTGCTAAATCGATATTATTAACAGATCCAAATAATTTATCTCCACTACCAACTTTCGCTGCAATTTTGATTTCTAAAGCTTTCAAAGCTTCAGCAAATGAATTGGCTTCATCAACAATTTTCTTTTCTTTAAAAGCACGTTGCTTTAAGTTTTCTGCTAATACTTTTCTAGCAGATGTCGTAGCAATGATGGCTTTACCACCTGGAATTAAAAAATTTCTACCATAACCGTTTTTAACTGTTACAACATCGTCTTTAAACCCCAATCCTTCTACGTCATGTTTTAATATAAGTTCCATAGTTATAATAGTTTTATTTCATTAAATCGGCTACATAAGGCATCAATGCTAAATGTCTTGCTCTTTTAACAGCTACAGACACTTTTCTTTGATACTTTAAAGAGGTTCCAGTTAAACGTCTTGGCAATAACTTACCCTGTTCGTTTACAAATTTTATTAAAAAATCTGGGTCCTTATAATCGATATACTTGATACCTGATTTTTTGAAACGACAGTATTTTTTAGCTTTATTGGTGTCAATATTTAAAGGCGTTAAATATCTGATTTCACCATCTTTTTTTCCTTTGGCTTGTTGTTCTATAGACATAATTACGCTTTTTCTTTAAGTTTAACTCTTCTTCTTTCAGCCCATGAGATTGCATGTTTATCCAAACTAACAGTTAGATAACGCATAAAACGCTCGTCACGTCTAAATTCTACTTCTAAAGGGCCAATAGCTTCTCCAGGAGCTGTAAATTCAAATAAGTGGTAAAAGCCACTTTTTTTGTTTTGAATTGGATATGCTAATTTTTTTAGCCCCCAATCTTCTTTCGATACCATCTTTGCTCCTTTAGAAACGAGTAAGTCCTCGTATTTCTTTACTGTTTCCTTTATCTGTGTATCAGATAAAACGGGATTCAAGATGAAAACAGTTTCGTAATGATTCATAAATTTTTATTATTATTTGTTTTTAAAATGGCTGCAAAAATAAGTATTAATTATTGTTTGAACAACATTATACAGCATTATTTAACTCATTTTAATTAATCGTTAAACGATGTTTTAGGAGTTTAATCGATTTAATTTTCGTATTATTGTAGTTCAAAACTACACATAAACAAACCTAATGACTCTAAATTGTATAATTGTTGATGATAATTCTACGCAAAGATTAGATACTTTAAGGCTAATTAATAGCCACTCTTCACTAAATCTATTGGGTAAATTTACATCTACTTTTGAGGCAAAAAAATTCCTACTTACCCATCCTGTAGATTTAATTATAATGGATACCTTAGATCAGTTTAAGCTATTAGAATGTTTTAATGAAAACCCTGATCTGAACGTACCTTACGTTATTATTATCAGTGAAGATGAATCTCAGGCCTTTAAAGCTTTCGAATTCAATGCGATAGATTACTTGGCAAAACCTGCTTCCAAAGATCGATTCAATAAAGCTGTCTCTAAAACTGTTTTACAAGCCAAAATGAAGGAAAATTTTCAAGATTATGATGGAGATCATATTTTTGTAAAGAGCAACCTCAAAAAACGTAAAATATACATTAACGAGATCAAGTGGATTGAAGCTCTTGGAGACTACGTGAAATTAATTACCAACAACAAAAGTTTTGTTATTCTTTCAACTATGAAAGCTTTTGAAAATGAACTTCCAAAAGGACTGTTTTTAAGAATTCATAAATCCTATATCGTTAATCTAAAGAAAGTAGAACGGTATGATAGTAAATATGTGGAAATCGAAAAAATGAAACTTCCGTTAAGTAGAACTCGAAAAACACAGTTAAGTCAAGCTTTAGATGTTATTATAAATTAATAATTATCTACATTTATAAGCAAACGTACTGCTCTAAAGTCTCTTGTACTTGAAAAACTCATTTTAATTTTTTGAAGCACTGATTTTGTCTTTATAAGCGATTGATTTTGAGGTATTTTTAGAAGAATATTCTTATGATATTGATTTCGTATTCTTGAAACAACAGGGAATTCTGGACCTAAAACATTTTCTTTAAACACATGTCTTAAACTTACTGCTAACCATTCGGCACCCTCATTTACTTTGTTATAATCCTTATGTTTGATAGTTAATTTAATAAGGCGACAAAACGGGGGATATTTGTATATACGACGGTCTTCCAGTTGTTCTATGAACATAGATTCATAATCGTTTATTGAAACTTGTTGTAAAATAGTATGATGTGGATTATAAGTTTGAATAATTACCTGACCTCTAGTATCGGTCCGTCCAGCACGCCCTGCCACTTGTTGTAACAACTGAAAACTGCGTTCATGTGCTCTAAAATCAGGGAAATTAATCAATTGATCGGCATTCAAAACACCTACCAGTTTAACGTGCCTAAAATCTAACCCTTTGGTCACCATTTGAGTTCCTACTAAAATATCTACCTCTTTGTTTTCAAAGCTTGAAATAATTCGATCATAACTGTATTTTCCTCGAGTGGTATCTAGATCCATACGAGCCACTTTAGCATCTGGAAATAACAATTCTATTTCTTCTTGAATTTGCTCGGTTCCAAACCCTTTACTATCAATTTCGACACCTCCACAGGCTCCACAAAACTGTTGCATTGCCATCGTATGACTACAATAATGACATCTGAGTTCATTTTTATATTGATGGAATGTTAAACTCACATCACAGTTTGGACATTCTGGAGTGTGTCCACAAGTATTACAAGAAACAACAGGAGAGTATCCACGTCTGTTTTGAAACAAAATAACTTGAGATTGGGCTTCTAAAGTTTCTTTTATTTCTGTTATTAATCGGTCACTAAAATGACCTGTCATGCGTTTACGCTTGTGCTTATCTGTCAAATCTACCAGTTCAATTTCTGGCATCAATACGTTGTTGAAACGTTTATTGAGCGCTACATACCCATATTTATTCTCTTTGGTAGCATTGTGAAAACTTTCTAAACTTGGTGTAGCTGAACCCAAAAGTGTTTTTGCTTTGAACAAAGCCGCTAAAACAATCGCTGTATCTCTTGCATGGTAGCGAGGAGAAGGATCAAATTGTTTATAGGATTGTTCGTGTTCTTCATCGACAATAATTAGCCCTAAATTACTAAAAGGAAGAAAAACAGAGGAACGCGCACCAATAACTACTCGAGCATTTTCAGATTGATTTAAAACATGATTCCAAACCTCAAGACGTTCATTTTGGGAATAACGCGAATGATATACTGCAATTTGATTTCCAAAATATTTTTGTAAACGTTGTACCAACTGAGAAGTCAATGCAATTTCAGGCACTAAATACAGTGCTTGTTTACCTGCTGCTAAAATGGACTCTATTTTCTTGACATAAATTTCCGTTTTACCAGATGATGTCACTCCATGAAGTAATACTATATTTTGTGTATCAAAAAGACCGTCAATTTCATCCAAAGCAGTTTTTTGATAGGAATTTAATTCTGTTGAAGCATCATTATCTGAATCCTGAAACTGAATGCGATCGGTTTGATAATGGTATTCTTCAAAAATCTCTTTGTCTATTAATGTTTTGATTTGAGTAGAAGTACCTTTACTTTTAATTTTAAGATCCGCCACTTTTATTTGTTTCGTTGCAGTAGCTAAATTAAAATAACTCAATACAATTTCTCTTTGTTTAGATGCACTTTTTAGGGTTTCAATAAGTTCTTGTAATCCGTTTTCGTGTTGGTAATTAGGGTGTAAACGGACACAACGAATTAATTTTGGCTTGTATTTCTCAGACAATTCTTGATCTAAAACAATGACCTTTTGATCTAATAAACGCTTTAAAACTGGAAACGAATTTTTACGATCTATAATTGCATTGATTTCATCAACTTTTAAACTGGATTGGTGTTGTAGTGCTTCAAATACTAAATACTCATCATCTTTTAAACTATTAACTTCAAATTCTAAAGATGGATTTAGTGAAATAATTGTTTCACTTTCTAATAAAAAAGCATTGGGCATGGCGGCACGCATAATTTCTCCCATACTACATAGATAATAGCTTGACATCCAATCCCATAACTTAAACTGGAATTGATTGACCACAGGAAATTCGTCTAATATACTGTGTATCGACTTAGCTTCATAGGCTGTTGGTGCAATGTGGTGAATGTTATACACCAAACCAGTATATACTTTACTTTTGCCAAAAGGGACGGCAACCCTCGCTCCTACTTTAATGAAATCAGCCTCTGCTTTGGTAATGGCATAGGTGAAATTACGCTCTAAAGAAAGTGGTAAAATAACATCGATAAAAAAAACGTCTATGGTGTGCATTTTTTCTTTAGAAGTTGAAGTGACGAGTTCAATTCATGACCTAGTAGAATGATATTTGCGTTTAACCAAAAGTAAAACAATAAAATTAATAGGGCGCCTATGGATCCGTATAACTCATTATAGGTTGAAAAATTTTCAATGTATAGACCAAATAGATAAGATGTTAAGAGAATTAGAAACGTAGTAAATAAGGCTCCAATTGAAAAGAAGCTAGACAATTTCCCATCTTTGGTTCCAAAATAATACAAGGTAGCCATACTTAAATACGTCATTAAAACAAAAAAGAAATACTTGGCGCGTGTGATCCAAAATAGTTCGTGACTCGCATCTCCTGTGGTAAACCTTTCGACAATAGGGTGAATCAAATATATTTGAGCATATCCAAATCCAATAACGGTTGATATCAATAGAATCACTAAAATAATTGCAACTCCAAAAGCATAGATGTATTGTTTGACAAAATGGCGATTGAGTTGTTGATGGTAGGAATTTTCAAAGCCTGAAAACACAGCATTAACGCCATTAGCCATCAAAAACATAGAAATGAGAAAAACAGTCGAAAGCAAGCCTCCCGTATTTGTGTCATTAATGTTTTCAAAAATATTTTGATTAAAAAATTCGGAGGTATGAGGTGGTAAAATAGAATCTAAAAAACCTAAAAAATCAACCTTAAAAGTTTCAAAAGGAATGTAAGGAATGAGAATAATAATAAACAATAAGAACGGGAATATTGCAGTAAAAAAACTAAACGCAATGGCACTTGCTCGAGTGGTAAGTGTCCCTCTCAGAATACCAATTACATACATTTCTAACAAATCATAGACAGAAAAACCTTTTAATCCGGGAAGATTAATTCGTTTTAGGAATTTAGCTATCCCATTTAATATTGGAATTTTGTGTAGTTTATCTTCTACTGATTGACTCATTAAACGGCTTTGAGACTTAAATCCATATTTGAAACAGAGTGTGTCAATGCACCGCAGGATATGTAGTTTACGCCACATTCAGCATAAAACCGAAGGGTGACTTCATCGATACCTCCAGATGATTCTGTTTGACATTGATCTCCAATAAGTTTAATTGCTTTTTGTGTGTCAGTATAATTGAAGTTGTCAATTAAAATTCGATGCACGCCTTCATTAGTTAAAATTTCTTGGATTTCCTCTAAATCACGAGCTTCTACTACTATTTGAATGTCTAGTTTGTGTTTCTTTAAATACTCTTTAGTGGTTAAAATTGCTTTGGTAATACCACCTGCAAAATCAATATGATTGTCTTTTAACATTATCATATCGTACAATGCAAATCGATGGTTCACTCCTCCTCCAATCGCAACAGCCCATTTTTCTAAGGCTCTAAATCCTGGAGTAGTTTTACGTGTGTCTAATATTTTGGTGTTGGTCCCTTTTAAGATTTCAACATAGGAGTGTGTTTTTGTAGCAATAGCACTCATGCGTTGCATTGCATTGAGAACAATACGCTCGGCTTTAAGAATAGATTGTTTAGACCCTTCTACATAAAAAGCAATATCACCAAATTTAACTTCTTGTCCATCACTAATAAGTGTTTCTACACTCAAATTAGGATCTACATAATGAAAAACTTGCTTTGCAAAATTGATACCTGCTATGACGCCATTATCCTTTATTAAAAGTTTTGCTTTGCCTAAAGCATCAGAGGGAATACATGCCAAAGAAGTGTAGTCTCCATCTCCAACATCTTCTCGTACTGCGTTGGCAATTATTAGTTGTACTTCGTTTTTAAATTGTTCGTTGGTAATCATGTTTGTAACTTTGTAGCTAAAATATGAATTGTAGCGGAAATACGTTCATAATTTTAAAACCTTATTTAAAATAATTTAACTTTGGGACATGCAAATTAAACTCATTGCCATTGGAAAAACTGATTTAGCCGAACTAAATCACCTTATTTCGGTTTATCAAAATCGATTATCGCATTATGTGAAATTTTCGTTTGAAATTATTCCCGATCTGAAAAATAGTAAAAATTTTTCTGAAAAACTTCAAAAAGAAGAAGAGGGTAAATTAATTTTAAGTAAGATTACGTCTACAGATCGTTTGCTATTACTTGACGAGAATGGTAAAGAAATGAACTCTGTTGGGTTTTCTGCTTTTCTTCAAAAACAGATGAATTCGGGAATCAAGCAACTTGTTTTAGTTATTGGAGGACCTTATGGTTTTTCTGATGCTGTTTATAAAAAAGCAGCTGGAAGATTAGCACTTTCAAAAATGACGTTTTCACATCAAATGGTTCGACTTTTTGTTATTGAACAACTGTATAGAGGATTTACAATTCTAAAAAACGAACCCTATCACCACAGGTAGAATAAACCATATTCACATGAACATTGTATTCGCAACGAATAACCCACATAAAATTAGAGAATTACAAGCCTTACTCCCATCTTATATCAAGTTGGTAAGTCTGGAAGAAATTGGATGCTTGGAAGACATTCCAGAAACTCAAGACACCATTAAAGGGAATGCGATTCAAAAAGCAGATTACATCAAACAACATTATGGTCTCGATTGTTTTGCTGATGACACAGGGTTAGAAGTTTTTGCTTTGGATGGAGCGCCCGGAGTCTGCTCTGCACGTTATGCAGGACCTCAACGAAATTCAGAGGATAATATGAACTTATTATTATCAAAATTAGAGCTAAAAGACCATCGGTCGGCACAATTCAAAACTGTTATTGCCTTACATTTTCAAGGAAAACTTGTGACTTTTGAAGGCATTTGTGAAGGAGAAATTACTAAAGCCAAAAGAGGAACGGATGGCTTTGGGTACGATCCAATATTTCAACCAACAGACCACATAAATACATTTGCTGAACTTTCTTTAACCGAAAAAAATCGTATTGGGCACCGTGGAAAAGCAGTTACAAAACTGGTTTCCTATTTAAAACTGCATTAAATTAATTAGTAGTACCTTTGCAGCTAAAAATTCCTCAGGGTGAGGATGTGTTACAAAGAGCTTGGTTTAGGTATGTTCGATACACCTCTAAGTAACACTTAGTTATATATCGAATACTTAAATTAAAAAAAAATGAATGCATTCAAACAACTTGGACTAGAAGACCATTTGGTTCAAGCCATTACAGACATCGGTTTTGAAACACCGAGTGAAGTACAAGAAAAAACAATTCCACTTTTATTAGATCAAGACAGTGATCTCGTTGCATTGGCACAAACAGGAACTGGTAAAACAGCTGCTTTTGGATTTCCAATGTTACAAAAAATAGACATTAATAGTCGTACCACTCAAGGGCTTATTTTATCGCCAACACGAGAACTTTGTTTACAAATTACGAATGAGATGAAACTCTATGGTAAGCACTGTAAAGGACTGAATGTCACTGCTATTTATGGTGGAGCCAGTATTACTGACCAAGCCAATCAAGTGAAAAGAGGTGCACAAATTATTGTGGCAACACCAGGAAGAATGAAAGATATGATCAGTCGAAGGTTGGTTGATATTTCCAAAATTGAATATGCTGTACTCGATGAAGCTGATGAAATGCTGAACATGGGGTTCTTTGAAGATATTACAGAAATTTTATCATACACTCCAAAAGAAAAAAGTACTTGGCTCTTTTCGGCAACCATGCCAAAAGAAGTGTCATTAATTGCTAAGAAATTCATGAACAGTCCTACAGAAGTTACTGTAGGTCATAAAAATATGGGAAGCAAAAATGTTTCTCACGAGTATTTTCTTGTAGGTGCTAGAGATCGTTACCGAGCATTGAAACGTTTGGCAGATGCGAATCCAGAAATATTTTCAGTTATTTTTTGTAGAACTAAAAGAGACACTCAAAAAGTAGCGGAACAACTTATAGAAGATGGTTACAGTGCAGGTGCCTTACATGGTGATTTAAGCCAAAACCAACGGGATGTGGTGATGAAGTCTTTTAGAGCTAAGCAAATTCAAATGCTCGTTGCTACAGATGTTGCTGCACGTGGAATTGATGTAGATGATATTACACACGTCATCAACTATCAATTACCAGATGAAATAGAAACCTATACACACCGAAGTGGACGAACTGGACGTGCTGGAAAATCTGGTATTTCTATGGTGATTGTTTCTAAAAGTGAAGTTCGAAAAATTAAAAGTATCGAACGTATCATTCAAAAAGAGTTCATCAAAAAAGAAGTGCCTAGTGGTATGGAAATTTGTGAAGTTCAGCTAAAAGCCCTTGCTAATAAAATTCACGATACAGAAATCAATCATGAAATTGATCCGTATTTGAACGATATCAATACGTTATTTGAGGATGTTACAAAAGACGAACTGATCAAAAAATTCTTTTCGGTTGAATTTACACGTTTTTTCAATTACTATAAAAAGTCTAAAGATTTAAATACTCAATCTAACAGTAGTCATGATGAGGGTCGAAGTAATGACAATTCTACACGCTTCTTTATCAACATTGGAAGTAAAGATGGGTACGATTGGATGAAATTAAAAGACTTCCTTAGAGATACGCTACAACTGAACCAAGACGATGTTTATAAAGTAGATGTTAAGGACAGTTTTGCATTTTTTAATACAGATGTTGCTCATAAAGATAAAGTCTTAGAATTCTTTACAGACTTTAAACAAGATGGTCGTTTTATCAATGTTGAAATTACTGAGAAAAAGAGTCGCGATCGCAACCGTGGAGGTGGCGGAGGTCGTCGATCTGGCGGCGTTGGCTACGGCGGTGGCGGAAGAGGACGAAACGATCGTTCTAGAAATTCTGGATCAAGGTCAGACAGTAGAGGGCGTAGAAGTGATAGCAATTCTTCTGGAAGATCTCCACGTCGTTCATCCGATTTTAAACCAAGTGGGGGGGGCGATTTCTCAAGAGCGAGAAAGAGTCGTAGAAAATAAACCAATGTGTTAATTTTTAGTCAAAGTTTAGATTGACAATATTAGTGTAGTATTTGTTTACTACTTTTATATCCTTAATTCTAAGAATGAAATTACACTTCAAACTTTTTTTACTCCTCGTTGTTCCCTTTTTTGGAACAGCCCAAATTTACAATACTGTCAAAGGTAAGATTGTAAATTCTGAAACACTAGGAGTCATGGAAAGTGTAAACATTGTCAATCTAAATCAGGTGATTGGAACCACTACCAATACTGGTGGAGAATTTGAAATACGTGCCAAAGCAAATGACACCTTGCACCTCTCCTATTTAGGTTATAAATCAATCAAAGTAAAAGTCAGTAATGACTGGATAAAATACGGAACTTCTACAACCATTGAACTTACAGAGTTGGCTTTAGCACTTGAAGAAGTGAACGTTAATAAACTAAAATTAACGGGCTATCTAGAAGTCGATATCAAACAAGTACCCATCCAAAAAAATGTCCGTTACAGTATTTCTGGGCTCAATAGTGGGTATGAATCTAGTTCACGATCACCAAGTATGGTAACAAAAGTTTTAGGCGCTATTTTTAATCCAGCAGATTTTTTACACAACATCTTTGGCAAAAAACCTCGCGAAATGAAAAAACTTCGTGAAATGAAAAAACAAGATGAAATTAGAGATCTTCTCGCTTCTCGTTTTGACAGAGAAATGCTAACCGCTCTGCTACAGGTAGATAAAATTGATTTGGACCTTCTGATTAGTGAATGTAACTACTCCACAGATTTCATTAGAACTGCTAATGACTTGCAAATATTAGATGCTATTAGCGAATGCTACGAAGAATATAAAATTCTAAGCCGCAACAGAAGAAGATAGTTTATGTGAACTCAATAGAGCGCAGACTGTCCAACACAATCCTTTATAAGTTGAGAAAATCCGCGTAAAAGAATCCAAGACTGCAGTGCCGTTACTTATTTGTTTTTCGCTTCGATCCAGCGTGCCATGTACTTTGTACTTTGCATTTGGTGGTAGCTCAGCATCTGTCCAATAAAATTTTGAGAACGGTGGGCACCAAGAGTCTCTTGTAGCGTCTTCACTCGATTCAAAAAACGTTTCTGATGCTGAGATTTCTCAAATCTATTTTTTAGAAGCGAAAATCCTTGTTGTTGAAACGCCTCCCATTCAGATGCATTGGAATACAACGCAACGGTACGGGCTACAAATGCATCTGAAGTGTTTTCTATGATACCATTAGGGGGTAGATCGCCAAACATCCCTTCTGCAGCAATGGAAGACATCGCACAAGGCGTTCCTGTTTGCATGGCTTGTATGAGTTTACCTTTGAGACCCGCTCCAAATCTTAGTGGTGCCAACAGTACCCTCGCTGTACTGAGAACTTCAAAAGCATCCTCCACAAATCCATGCACCAAAAACCCCTCTTTTTCATTGTGCATTTCTTTGATATTTGGAGTGTCATAAGCGCCATAAATATGGAGTTTGGCTTCTGGAAGTGCTTTTCGAATGCAAGGCCAAATGTCTTTTTTCAAATACCGAACGACATCTAAATTTGGAGGATGCAGAAAATTTCCCAAGGAAACAAAATCACGTCTTTCAGAATACGATTTACAATCGGGTTGGGGTTCACAATTTTCAGAAGCAGTCATAAAAGGAAGGTAGCACAAAATAGAAACATTTATTTTGAATGTTTCAGTTAGTATTTGGTGTTCGACTTCAGAAATCACTAACGACAAATCACTTCTGTAAATACTGGCAATCTCACGCTTGGTGGTTTCGTTTGTAAAAATATTCCCTTCTATTGTCTGATTGGAATGGAATGCTTTTTGGCGCGCCTTTCTTAAACAGTGTAAATCTTCTGTGTCCAAAATTCGTAACGCATCCGGACAGTGTTCGGCAACACGCCATCCAAATTGCTCTTCTGTCATGAACCGATCAAACAAAACAATTGAAGGATTCAGAGATTTTATAAATACATCAAAACTAGAATGGTTGAGTTGAATTTCAACTACGGTCACCCCTATTGATTTTAAATCAAATGCATTGTCTGATTTTTTGCAAGTAGTAGCAAACGTTATGCGATAGTCATTATCTTGAAATGCCTGTATCAATTGAAGCATTCGTGACCCAGCCGCCGATGAATTTGGTTCTGGGTATACAAACCCAATTATAAGTAACGTTGGCTGCATAAAACTCTACATTAGTTATTGTCTGTATCTAGGCTGTAATTGGATCTTGCGTTGCGCGCCCAATCCACCAAAGATTGCACTTGAACATCCGTTAATTGTGCCTCCTTATGTGTCCAAGTATAGGATGCTAAAGGCATCTCTTGCGCTTCAAGTTCCTCAATTAATTCTTCGAGTTTATGGTCTTTTTTCTTAACAGAATAGCTGGCCCATTTGGAAACATTAAAATGTTTTTTACCTTCTTTGATATGTCCATTTAACCAATAATTAACGGGGGTGATAGCATTGTACCAGGGATAGTTTGTAACACTGCTATGGCAGTCAAAACAGGCGTGTTTTAAAATTTGTTTGACTTCATTGGAAGCTTGTGTTTCTAGCAAAAAAAGAGCAATCGGCTCTAAGTTCCCTTGGTTTTTGGTCGGTTGAAAAAATTGTGCAATTACAAACACAATTACAAGTCCACTTATTATTTTTTTATTACGAGTCATATCACAATTAATTTAAAGTATAAAGTTATTAAAATTATGTTAGTTACGGAGTCAATTCACCCATTAAATTAACATACCACTAAAGAAGAAAAACTTAAATCCAAGTCCATTTACTTCGATTGAAAAACCCTATATTTGTAGCTTCAAAAAAAACTACTATGTCTATAACTATGCTAAATGCTATTTCTCCTATTGACGGTCGGTACAGATCAAAAACTGACGCATTAGCAGGGTTTTTCTCTGAAGAATCCCTCATCAAATACAGAGTTTTAGTAGAGATTGAATATTTTATTGCACTTTGTGAAATCCCTTTACCACAACTAAAAGGGTTTGATACTGCTCTTTTTAAGGATTTAAGAGCCATTTATACTGATTTTTCATCTAAAGATGCTCAAGCCATTAAGGATATTGAAAGCATTACAAACCATGATGTCAAAGCGGTTGAATATTTTATAAAAGATAAATTTGATGCGTTTCAAATTTCTGAATACAAAGAGTTTATCCACTTCGGATTGACCTCTCAAGATATAAATAACACTGCCATACCACTTAGCATTAAAGATGCTATTGAAGCAGTGTATGTTCCTGAATATAATACATTAACAGACTGCTTAAAAGGACTGGTTTCTGAATGGGAAACAATTCCATTATTGGCACGAACGCACGGACAACCCGCCTCTCCAACACGACTTGGAAAAGAAATTCAAGTATTTGTAACTCGTTTAGAAGCGCAATTTGAATCTTTAAAATCAATTCCAAATGCTGCAAAATTTGGGGGTGCCACAGGAAATTTCAACGCACATAAGGTGGCTTATCCAGATGTTGATTGGCAAGTATTTGCAAATCAATTTTTAAAAAATAAGCTAGGGCTTCACCACTCCTTCCCTACCACACAAATTGAACATTACGATCACATGGCTGCCATGTTTGATGCTCTCAAACGCATCAATACAATTGTCATCGATTTGGACCGCGATTTTTGGACCTATGTGTCTATGGACTATTTCAAGCAAAAAATTAAAAAAGGCGAAGTCGGTAGTTCGGCGATGCCACATAAAGTAAATCCTATTGACTTTGAAAACAGTGAAGGAAATTTAGGCATTGCCAATGCTATTTTTGAGCATTTATCTGCCAAGCTTCCCGTATCGCGATTGCAACGCGATTTAACAGATAGCACCGTTTTAAGAAATGTTGGAGTGCCTTTTGCTCATACAATCATCGCCTTCAAATCCACCTTAAAGGGATTGCAGAAATTGTTACTCAACCCTTCAAAAATTGCAGAAGATTTAGAAAAAAATTGGGCGGTTGTAGCGGAAGCCATCCAAACCATTTTAAGGCGAGAAGGGTTTCCGAATCCTTATGAAGCTTTGAAAGGATTGACACGTACCAACGAAGCCATTTCTAAAACTTCTATCTCAAACTTTATTGACACCTTAGAGGTTAATGATGCTATTAAAACAGAGCTAAAAGCGATTTCACCTTCTAATTATACTGGGATATAACGAATTTTTAAACCAAAAAAAGCCACACTATTTGTAGCTTTTTTTTACTAAAATTAGAGGTCGTTATTATAACAAAAAATTCATAAAGTCTTCAACATTCGCATTTTTTGCATCCAGTTGATCTACAATATTTTCGAGTTTCATAATCTTCGATAGCTCCATGTCATCTCCCAAAACTCGGATGACAGCAAATCCATTATCAGTAGAAAAGCCAAATATAATAAGCTCATCAATTTCAGAGTCTTCCCCTATGTATTTGATATAAATTTTTCCTTCGGCTTTATTGCCTCCGCGCATCAACTCGTTGTATTTCTCTGCTTTTAGGATGGTTTTTATGGTCGCTAATTCAGTATTAAATTCATCTTCCGTACCATCTTTTAAACTGTAGGCTAGCATATTAAGTTTGTCAATAGAATCAATGGCCTGTTGTTGATCCTCAGAAAGCTCAATTTTGTCAGGATTTAGAAAAGACATCGGAATGTCTACAGACATAAACCCAGAGGTTTCTTGATGCTCAACAAAATAAGTCTGAAGGGTTAACTCACTAGAACATCCTAGGAATAAAAAGAAACCAACTAGTGCTGAAAATTTAAAAAGAGCTTTCATTTATTTTTTAGTGGCTTTTTTGAGTTGTTCTCCACCTGGAACATTCAACTGATTTGTAAGTCTTGAAACTTGACGTAAATCGATGTCTCCAGTCAATGACAAAAGAACGGTTTCAATCACTCGTTGTTTTCCATTAATAGTAATGTTTTCATTTTTTGTAATGTCTCCTAAGCCATTCACAAACATCAAAAGTTCTTTGACATGATTGTCATCTTTACCTTCTAAAACAAAGAAATTGACAGTTTGATCGCCATCTTTGATGCGCATGAGTTCCTCCAACTGAGAGTTTTTAATGTATTGTTCAACATCTTTTTTCATAGAGTTTGAAACAGACATATCATTTGTTGTCAAGACCGTCAAATTATCAAGCATTTTTACTTGATTGATAAAATCATCTGAGTCAGGATCATTGGTTTGAATGTCAATATTGGCCAACATTTTAAACATTTTTTGATTGACAACCACTGATGTTACATGTTCTTGATCTTCATATTTTTCAAATATACTTTGCGCTGACATAACTATCGGAGTCACAAGTAAACTAAGAACTAATACAATTTTTTTCATTTTTTTAAATTTAGATTTAATTATTTAATGTTAAATATTTTGTTGGTCGAGTTATTAAATTCTTCTAAAAAAGAAACGTTTTGTTGTCCCTTTTCAAATGAGGATGAAATCATGTTTAAAGCATTTAGTGACACTGATCCTTTATGCATTTGGTTCGAAATTAAATCAAATGCCTTCAAGGTCTGATTATAAGTAAATTGTTCTTCATTAGATAGCTTGACAAACTCATCCTTAGAAGTAAGTGTCATAAAAGCACTAAACATAATGGTCACAACTGCCGCAGATGCAAACCAACGATATTGGTTGAAAATGCTGCGAGTTATAGCTAAGGGTCTTTGGGGAGAAAGTTGTTTCTCCGATATAAAATAAGTGAATAATGAGCGGTAAACTTCCAAGTGAGGTGCCACAGTTTCTGTTGTGAAATAGTGTTTTAACTGTGCTTCTTCTTGTAAGGTGGTCTGCCCTTCTTCGTACTTTTCTAAAAGACTTTCAATCTTATTTAGTTCCATAATTATGGGTCTTTGTTAATTTTTCTCTAATTGATTTTCTTGCTCTAGACAATGCAACTCTAATGGTTGATTCTGTCATATCAAGTACTTTTGCTATTTCGTTAAACTCATACTGTTCAATATCTCTGAGTTGTAATATTAATTTTTGGTTTGCAGGCAAAGACTCCATATGTATTTTTACCCAGCGCAAACTGTCATTAACTTCTATTGACTTTTGTAATGATTTTGAATGGTCTTCATAATTATTATGTACTATTTTTAAGTTTTGTGCTTGTTTTGATTTTAAACGATCTAAGCACCAATTTTTTGTCATGGTCATCGCAAATGCTTCAGGACTGTTATACCCTTTCATTTTATGTCGATGTTTCCATAATTTCATTAGAACTTCTTGTGTCGCATCTTCCGCTTCTTCAATAGAAACTAACAAACGTTTCGCTACACGGAAAATCTTATCCCTAAAAGGGTTGACTATTTTCAGAAATTCTTGCTCGTTCATTTAAAGTTGGGAGGTTACAAATTTAAGACGACTGGTGTATTATTTTGTTACAAGAATGTGAAATAATTTTTGTTTTCTAATAATTAGCTTAAATTAGTCCTCTAAGTTTCAAAGTTATAAAAAAAGACTTTATAAAATACCCATTTTAAATGCATTCATAAAAGTTGTTTTAGTAATCAACAAAAACGACCTAAACCTAACACACATGAAATCAATTTTTAAATTAGTACTTCTTACTTTTATTTTTAGCTTCAATTTTAGCTGTTTTGAAGATGATGATGATTCCATTTCAGGAACTACAGAGGTTAAAAATTTTGTATGGAAAGCTCTAAATTTCGCCTACCTCTATAAAGATGACAGTCCCAACTTGGCCAACGATCGTTTTGCAACAAATAGTGATTATCAAAGTTTTTTGAACGATTATGAAAGTCCTGAAAGTTTGTTTGAAAGTTTAATTTATGATCAAGAAAACGTCGATCGTTTTAGTTGGATTACGAATGATTACATCGCACTTGAACAACAATTTAGCGGGGTTTCCAAGACCAGTGGCGCTGAATTTAATTTCTATTACACACCTGGAAGTACTAGTGATGTGTATGGAATTGTTAGATTGATACAACCAAACAGCAATGCGAGTACAACAACTTTGACCAGAGGTCAAGTTTTTAATAAAATTGACGGAATAGCACTCACAGAAGATAATCTTCGCTCGCTTTTAAATAGTGAAACTTACACCCTTCACTTAGCAACGTACAACACTAACGGAACAGATACCCCAGAAGACGACAGTGTTATCGATGGCACTGAAACAATAGCACTTACCAAAACTATTTATTCTGAAAACCCAATTTTCAAAACAGAAGTTATTACTTCAAACAATGAAAAAGTAGGTTATATTATGTACAACGGATTTGTTTCTGATTATGATGCACAACTAAATGCTGCTTTTGGAGAATTTCAAGCACAAAATATTCAAAGTTTGATATTAGATTTGCGCTATAATCCAGGAGGAAGTGTAAATTCTGCAGCCGCTTTAGGGAGTATGATTACTGGGCTTTCCAGTGGAGTATTTGCCAAATTACAGTACAATAGCGATTTACAGAATAATAATACAGATTATAATTTTAGAAGCACTTTATCGGAAGGAAATTCTATTAACTCAGTCGGTCTTGACAAGGTCTATGTCATAGCCACAGGAAGTTCGGCATCCGCTAGTGAAATGATTATAAACAGCCTAAAATCATATATAGATGTGGTTCAAATTGGCACTGAAACTGTTGGAAAATCTCAAGCATCTATAACGCTTTATGATTCTCCCAACTTTCAAAGACAAGGCGCCAATCCAGGGCATTTGTATGCCTTACAACCGTTGGTAGCTATCACTGTAAACAAAGACAATCAAGTGGTACCTTCTTCGGGTCTTATACCAACTATTGAAGTAAAAGAAAACGTTTCTAATTATGGCGTTTTAGGAGATGTAAATGAGCCTCTACTTGCGGCTGCCCTCGCTGCAACTCAAACTGGAAGACTCGCATTTGACATTTATGGCTCTACTCCTATCCTAGATTCAAATTCTTTTGAACCGCATTCTCAAGAAATGTATATTGATTAGTTTCTTTTTTTAAAGATTGAGTTTAAAACCTAATCTCACATTACGTCCTTTGGTTTCATAACCAGGAATGTCTTCATAAGATTCATTTAAGATGTTATCAAGGCCTCCAAAAAATGTCAGCTTATTATGTAAAGCAGTATGAGTCAGATAGATATTGAACAAGCTAAAGCTATCTAAAAGTGGTACAAAGCTATTTTCAAATCTTTGATGGGTGTATTGATAAGAAACCGATCCAAACGTATTTTTAGAAATTTGATACCCCAACTGAACATTCGCTTTGTGTTTTGGAATTCTACGCGCCAAAGCTTCTTTATACTCTACAAAAGTATAGTTGGTTTCAACAGATATTTTTTCTAAAAGGGTTGCCTGAAACTCAATTTCAACGCCTCTTGCGTGCAATACATCAGCAGCATTGAGATATCCGCCATCAATCCATAAAACAGTGTTTTCTTCTTCTCTACCAAAAAATAATCCAGAGATTCTGAAGTTATCATTTAACTTCCACTCAACCCCAGCTTCAATAGTTAAATTTTCTTCTGGTTTTAAATTAGGGTTTGCACCAAAATCACCAAACAAATTAGATAAGGAAGGTGTTATAAAAGAAGTGCTATAAGAACCAAAAATCTTTGTATGTCCCTTATTAGATTTAAAGGTAAAGGATGGATTTAAATTGTATATAAAATGAGATCCGTATGCGTTGTGATTATTTAAACGGACTCCAGCATTCATGTGAAAGCCAAAATCTGAAACATAGACAAAGTTCGCATAAGGATCTAAAATATTAAAGGTTTCATCATTGGTAAATGTGGCTTCGTTTTCAATAACATTAAGTCCAATAATGGTGTAAAATGTATCGTCAAATACATATTTATTATAGACATCTAATATGAAGTTTTTAGACTTATACTGGGATGAAAAATCAGAAATAAATGCTCTATCATATTCACTGTAAGCCGCATTTAAGCTGACACTACCTTTATTATATTTGAAATTTGATGATACCCCTACACGAGATTGTTTACTATTAAACGCATCGGCAGTATCTACAAAATTAAAATTCACATCATAGCCATCAATATTAGATTTGGTATCTGTATAATTCCCATAAATGTTTATTGAAAAAGCAGTATTGAATTTATAACCCAAGTTTGCATCTACTCCATATTTTGAATACGCATCTTTTTCATTGGTATCACTAATTGCAGCTGATAAACCATCTGAAAATTGGTTGTTAAAAGCAGTACGGTAAGTGAACTTATTTAGTGTACCACTTAAAGAAACACTGTTACTAAAATCTGCTACATTGTAATTTTGATCTGATTCTGTTTGATTTGTTCCGATGCTCGATAAAAAAACAGTACTTATTTTTTTTGTATTCACTGCTTTGGTAATAATATTGATAACAGCAGTAGCGGCACCACTTCCATACAGCGTACTTGCAGCCCCTTTTATGATTTCAATAGATTCAATTTGATTGAGGTTTAACAATCGTAAATCATATCCTCCAGAAAGTTCAGAAGGGTCATTAACTTGAATACCATCTATCAAGACCAAAACTTGACGATTGCGCCCACCACGGACATAGACGCCCAAATTTTGTCCAGCATTGCTTCGACTGCCATTAATTTCAATACCACTTTTAGTGTTAATGAGTTCTGATATGGTACGTCCTTGGTTGTTTTCAATTTCTTGCTTAGAAATTTTAATTACGGTTTTACCAGAATTTTCACGTTTTAGTTCAAAACGCGAATCGGATACCACCACTTCATCTAGTGATTCCTGAGTAATAGATTGAGAGATCATTTGAGTGTGGGCACATAGGAAAAGTGCAATTAATGCGTAGGATTTGTAGGTCATTTAAATTTAATTACTCGAGATTATAAGGCATACTTTGTCGTATGAAAACTTCTATCCCGAAAGTTTAACATTGTTTTTTGAATAAGGCAGGTCTCCTGGCTTGCGTCTTTTGATAGGTCTTCCCAGAAATTTCCAGTGACAAAGATGAGAATCAAAAGCATTTTGCGAAAGCAAAACTAAGTATACAGTTGCGGGAACAGCTCTGGAATTAAACCAGATTCCCTTTTAATTGAATATTCGTAAATAAAATATCCAAACCAAAATTCGCATCAAATGTAAAAAATTTAGATACATATAGACGGGATTAATTGAAATATTATTATTTTTGAAGAAACTAATTCTTATGTTAAATACCTACTTATCTAAAAAACAATTATTTATAATTGTATTTATGCTTGTAGCCGTTTTGTTTAGACTGCTTCCGCACCTTCCAAATTTTACTCCTATTACCGCTATTGCTCTTTTTGGCGGACTGTATTTTACAAATAAATCCATGGCATATTTAGTTCCTCTATTTATTATGGTGTTGTCCGATCTTTTTTTAGGATTTCATTCCATTTCAATTTTTGTGTATGCCGCTTTTTTATTGGACAGTTTTATTGGAACACAAACCAAAAAACCAAGCGTATTCACAATTCTGTTGAGCAGCGTTGGTTTTTTTATCGTTACTAATTTTGGTGTATGGATCCTTTCATATCCTAAAAGTTGGACTGGTTTGATAGAGTGTTACACATTAGCAATTCCATTTTTTAGAAATTCTCTTTTAGGAGATTTCTTTTATTCTGGTGTGATGATTCTTGGCTTTAATTATGTTCAGAAAAAATATCTTAATTTAGCCTAAGAAATTTAACTCTTTAATGTTTCTTTTAACCAAACACCTTTATTAATAAGGTTTAACTTATCTACTATGGAATTTATAATTCTAGCTTGTATTGTGATTGGCTTTGTTGTGTTAGCTATGTATTTAAAACGACCTAATACCGATTTGCAACAACAAGTAGAACAACAATTAGAGTTGCAAATAGAACAAAAAGAGGCTCGAATATCACAGTTAGAAAATCAAGGTATTGAAAAGGATACGCATCTTACTAATATCAAGAAGCAGTTGGACATAGCTTCAGCAAAAACAGAAGCTTTTGAACAACTAAAAATTGAAAAAGCAAAACTAGAAGAAGGCATCAAACGCCTTGAAATTGAGCGAAATAACTTGAAAGGGGAAACAATTTCACTACAAAAAGCAGAAGAAGGCAGACAACTAGAGTCTAATAAAAATATAGCAGCAGCAGTGACCCTTCAACAATCTTTAGAAAAAGAAAAACAACGACTCAACGATGATCGTGTTAAGGAAAAGGAAGACCACATACATAAAATGAAGTTAAAATGGTCTGAACACGAAAAGGATGTTGAAAATCATATTCAACAAATATGTAGAAACAACATTATTACTTACATCAGTCAAGAAAACTTTCCGCACCCTAGAAATAAACCTGACAATTCCATTGAGATTATGGATCAATTGGTTGTTTTTGATGCAAAAAGCCCAGCGAATGACGACTTAACAAATTTTCCAAAATACATCAAACTACAAACCGAAAGTTTAAAAAAATACGCTAAACATGATAATGTTAAAAATGATCTTTTCTTAGTGATCCCATCTAACACTTTGGATGTGATTGATCAGTTTCATTATAATATAGGCGATTATAACGTGTATATTATTACCAAAGATGCTTTGGAGCCTATTATTTTAAGTTTAAAAAAAATAGAGGAATATGAATTTGCAGACAAACTAAGTCCTGAAGACCGCGATAATGTTTGTAGAATCATTGGTAAATTTGCGCATACAACTAAAAGGCGTATTCAAATTGATGAATTTTTTGCACGTGAGTTTTTAGATACTTTAAGCAAAGCTGGTACACAACTCCCAAGAGAAATTCTAGAAAATGTCATCAAATTTGAAAATGCGGAAAAGTTAAACCCTACCATGGAAAAGCGAAATAAACAGATTTTAACCAAGGATTTAAAAGAACAGGTGGACAAACTTCAAAACGAAATGCAACTGCGAGAGATACCAAAAATTGAAACTAAAATAGACTTCGATCAATAGATCTTAATTGTCTATTAAAACGAGCGTGCTAAGTTGAACCCAAAATATACGTCGCTATCTCCCCAATCTCCTGTACTAGTCCCAAAAACCCCATTGGTATTCATGGATTGAGAATTGGTGAAATGCAACTGGAAAATGTGCCCTCCAGTTTCTAAATCCACTCCAATAGAAAAAGGATTGTTGTATAAGGACGTTGCACTTCTGTTTAAATGCATACCATATTCCATATTAACAGACCAACGTTTGCCTAACTTATAACGACCACCAAGACCAAGACCATACTGTGAATTTTTTTGTGTGTCATCAATTACATAATTATCATGAAAAAATGTAGGAGAGGCAATAAGCGATAACTCATTTGTTATTTTTCGAGAAATTAATAGCTGAGCCACATAGCTTAAACGGTGTTTAAAATCTAACTTAGGCAAATTGTCTGTATCAAGTGCTGTATTTGCTAAAACTGAAGTATATCCTACCAAGGTAAAGGGTATTTTGCCTTCTTCTTGTCTTGCCAATCTAAACTTGGTGGCAACTTCATAAATTTTTTGGTTAGAACTTCTAGAAGCACTTACGTTAAAATGATCAGAAATTCCATACACAAAGTTCAAATGGGTCACGGCTTCATCCAATCCAAAAAGGTTTTCAAAACCGTTTTTAACTGTTCCAAACCGATGCGATACAATAAAATTAAATCCTCCTTTAGCAACCAACTTAGTGGATTCAAAATTAATCACTTTCAACCCCTTAAATACGGCAGAAGCATAAACAGGAGCTTGGTCGTCTGTATCAATCTCACTCAATAAATCTTCTTGAGAAAAGAGCATCACACTAAAAAGTAAAAAAAGGAAGCTAAGAGATTTTTTCATTGGTTAAAGTTAAAAAAAACCATTAGAAATAGATCCAATGGTTTTTAAAATTATAATAAACGCGTTGTTATTGTTTGATAATACGCTTTGTTTGAGAAAAATTTGATGTACTGATGTTCATAATGTAAACACCCGAGTTCCACTCAGACGTATTGATTTTTGAATTGAACTGGTCCAATTCTGCTTGAAAAACCAAAGATCCTAAAACACTGTAAACCGCCACTTGCGCTTTTTGAACGCTTGCAGGAAACTCTAAATTCAGCTCTCTAAGTGTTGGATTTGGATACACATTAAATTCTGGTAATGCTGCGATTGTTTCAGTACCCAATGTAGAAGGAACTCCGCCTCTAGCACCATGGTAAGTAAAATTAAGTGTGTTATTTCCCTTTGCCCAAAGCAATGGAAGCGATGTGTTGTTTGTGGTCGTAAACACATAATCTTTAGAATCATTCGTATTTAGATCTCTAGTCGCTATAATTGTACGAACACCACTACTAGTAGTATTGCTAGAAACTGTCCAATTTTGAGAAGCATCTAAATTTGGAGTATTTTGACCTCCTGTTAAATTACGGTCTTTTAGACCTGTACTGTCATAAATAATCACATCTTCCCCTCCTGAACCCATTGAATTTCCAGCAGCTGTATTGAGAGCAACCCCTAACCAAACATTACTAGGACCTACCATAGTCATGGTAACTTTGTTTGTTGTACCATTCACATCAAACTGTACCGTAAATCCAGTCGTAAGTGTTACAACCCCTGTGGAAACGTTTTGTGCGAATCCGTAAGCGGAGATTAATAAAGAAAGTATTAAAGTAATTTTTTTCATAGTATTTGTATTAAGAGTTATCTATTTAAAATGGTGTTTAATGTTTTATCGTTGTGCATTTTAGCAAAATCTAAAGGCGACTGACCTACATTATTTTTCATAAAAGCACTTGCTCCTGCCTCCATGAGTAGGGTTGCTAGTTGTTGGTTATTAAACATCACCGCATAGTGTAAGGCAGTAGCACCGTTGGCATCGGTTAGATTAGGATCTGCACCCGCTTTTACAAAAGCTTCGGCAATTTCTACATGTCCTTTGACCACAGCAGCCATTAAAGGGGTGCCATCGTCGCTATTTCCGTTGATGTTGTCAACTTTATCTATTAAGTAATTGGCAACTTCAATGTTGTTATAGTAAGCCGCTAAGGTGAGTGGCGAGCTTCCTCTGTCATTCAATGCATCTACTAATTCTGGGTTACTGGTGTAAAAGGCTTCCATTTCTTTGGCAGTTCCTGTGCGTGCACAGTCAAACACATCCGTTTGAGCGAAAGATAAATTGAAAGTTAAAAAAAGTATTAGGTACTTCATAAATTATTTTATAATACTACATTGATCTAGTTTAATCTCTTCTAATAAATCATCAAATCCAATACATCGACCTTTTATAGCCACAGAGTCGTTTACTTTTAAATCATTATTTAAGGATTCAAATTGACAATAAATTTTATTATTAATTGTTACATTTTCAACGTTCACAGATGTTATAAGCCCCGAAACAACAATGGTTTGATCTAAATATTTTAATTCTGCTTGTGTTGCATCATCAATAAATTCATTAAATATAGAGTCAGCTTGTACGTTAAAACTTACAATTTCTTCGCTAATAGTTCTGTGATCAGGATACATATAGCTATAAACAATAACGATCCCTAAAAATACAATAAAACCAACTATTAATTTGTTTCTCATGAACATATTTACAGTTAAACAAAACTAAAGATAGAGATTAATATCGAATTAAATAATTTCTAAGCAAAAAAAGAATTAAATTTGAAACTAGAAAACACTATTTTGATATGAAAATTATACAATTTATTTTCACAATTATGGCTACTTTTTTGATACTTTCTTGTACAAATGCAAGTGAAAGTGATCTAATTGAGCAGGTCGATCCAGAAATAATTATTACGTACACAGAACAGATCAAACCCATATTTGATTCCAATTGTGTTGCTTGCCATTCCAATCCCGCAATAAATGGTGCTGGAGTTCCCTTAACAACATTTGGTGAAGTTAAAATCTCTATTGAAAATACAGATCTTATAGACCGCATCAATAGACAATCTGGTGAAGGCGGCTTCATGCCTCTTGGTGGCTCTCGAATGCCTCAAGCATCTATTGATTTGATCATGCAATGGGAAAGTGAAGGGTTTGCTGAGTAATATTAAACAAAATAATGAGCCATCCGTAGCAAAAAGTTAATAATTAACTAAAATAATTTAACGGATTTAACATGTGAACAAAAAAACAATAAAAGAATACACATGAAATATATATATCTATTATTCGCATTCATTTCTGTGGTAGGATTTTCTCAAGAAAAATATTTGACCAAATCAGGGGTTTTAAATTTTGAAGCGAGTGTGGAATCTTTTGAAGAAATTAAAGCGACCAATACTAATGTGACTGCAATTTTAAATACGGCCAATGGTCAATTTGCTGCCTTGGCACTTGTCAAAGGTTTTCGTTTTAAAAATGCGCTTATGGAAGAGCATTTTAATGAAAACTATGCCGAATCCGATCAATATCCAAAAGCTATTTTTAAAGGAGAGTTAGCTGATTTTTCTTTAGAAAACACTAAAAATACATACAGAATTACTGGGACACTGAGTTTCCATGGCGTGACAAAACCAATTAAAAACGTTTCTGTAAAAATCACTCCTTCTAAAAATTCGTTCAACTTTAAAGGGTCTTTTGAAATTGCACCCAATGATTTTGATGTTGAAATCCCAAGCATTGTCAGTTCAAAAATTGCAGAAATAGTTACTGTGGTTTTTGATTTTGAGTTGATAAAAAAAAGCGACTAAAAAGTCGCTTTAATAAATTATTTACTCAAGTACATTTTTCGTCGTGAATATAAATTATAAAATTCATCATCCTTAAGACTGTCTATAAATAGAATACTCTCCCCTGTACTTTTCATTTCTGGCCCTAATTGCTTGTTGACATTAGGAAATTTATTAAACGAGAATACAGGTTGTTTGATGGCATAACCTTCCAAATGTGGTTTAAAATCAAAATCTGTAACTTTCTTTTCACCTAACATGACTTTAGTGGCATAATTCACATAGGGTTCTCCGTATGCTTTCGCAATAAATGGAACCGTACGAGACGCTCTAGGGTTGGCTTCAATAATGTAAACCATATCGTCTTTCACGGCAAACTGTATGTTTATAAGACCGACAGTATTGAGTGCCAATGCAATTTTTTTGGTATGATCCTTAATTTGTTGCATGACCAAATTGCCAAGGTTAAATGGTGGTAAAGTTGCATTACTGTCTCCAGAGTGAATTCCACAAGGTTCAATATGCTCCATAATTCCAATGATATACACATTTTCCCCGTCGCAAATAGCATCTGCTTCTGCTTCAATTGCTCCATCTAAATAGTGATCTAACAACAACTGATTCCCTGGCATTCTACTTTGTAATTCAACAACATGCTTTTCTAATTCTTCTTTGTTAATTACAATTTTCATTCCCTGACCACCTAACACGTAAGACGGTCGAACTAAAATTGGAAAATCCAAAACATCTGCAATGGCTGCTGCTTCATCAGCCGTAGTCGCAATGTCAAATTCTGGGTATGGAATGTTATTCTCTTTCAAAAGGTTTGAAAACAAACCTCTATCTTCTGCTAAATCTAAAGATTCAAAACTGGTTCCTAATATTTTTACACCGTATTTAGTTAATTTTTCAGCGAGTTTTAAAGCCGTTTGACCACCCAACTGAACAATGACTCCTTCTGGCTTTTCATGCTTAATGATGTCGTAAATGTGTTCCCAGAAAACAGGTTCAAAATACAACTTATCAGCGGTATCAAAATCAGTTGAAACAGTTTCAGGGTTACAGTTAATCATAATGGTTTCATACCCACATTCTGCAGCCGCTAAAACGCCATGCACACAACAGTAATCAAACTCAATTCCTTGACCAATTCGGTTGGGACCAGATCCTAATACAATGACTTTTTTCTTATCAGAAACAATGCTTTCATTGTCTGAAAAACAGTTACCATCCGCTGTTTCCATATCACTTTCAAATGTTGAATAGTAATAAGGTGTTTTCGCTTCAAACTCCGCAGCACAGGTATCTACTAATTTATAAACACGATTGATTCCAAGTTCTTCACGTTTATTGTATACTTGACTTTCCAAGCAGCCTAACATATGTGCAATTTGTCGATCTCCATACCCTTTTTGCTTCGCTTCTAGTAATAAAGGTTTTTCAATAGAATCAATTTTAAAGGTAGAAATTTCATTTTTAAGATGATGTAATTCATCATATTGTTTCAAAAACCACATATCAATTTTAGTGATCTCATGAATACGACTCAGGGGAATTCCCATCTGAATGGCATCATAAATAATAAACACACGATCCCATGAAGCATGGGTTAATTTTTCAATAATTTGATCGTAATTCTTGTTTTCTTTTCCGTCAGCACCTAAACCGTTACGTTTAATTTCGAGTGACTGTGTGGCTTTGTGAAGTGCTTCTTGAAACGAACGTCCTATCCCCATCACTTCCCCAACAGATTTCATTTGCAAACCTAAAGTTCTATCAGAACCTTCAAATTTGTCAAAATTCCATCGTGGAATTTTAACAATTACATAATCTAAGGTCGGTTCAAATAAGGCCGAAGTTGATTTTGTAATTTGATTTTTTAATTCATCTAAATGGTATCCTAAAGCTAATTTGGCAGCAATTTTTGCAATTGGGTAACCTGTGGCTTTACTTGCTAATGCTGATGAACGTGATACACGTGGATTGATTTCAATAGCAATAATATCTTCGTTTTCATCTGGAGATACTGCAAATTGAACATTACATCCACCTGCAAAATCACCAATACTACGCATCATATGAATAGCCATATCTCGCATACGTTGATAGGTACGATCACTCAAAGTCATTGCAGGAGCTACTGTAATAGAGTCCCCTGTATGAATACCCATCGGATCCATATTTTCAATCGAACAAATGATCACCACATTGTTATTAGCGTCTCTAAGCAATTCTAGTTCATATTCTTTCCAACCTAACAAGGCCTTATCTATCATGACCTCATGAATTGGAGAAATTTCCAATCCACGGGTTAATAATTCATCAAAGTCGGTTTCTTTATGTACAATGGCAGCACCATCACCTCCTAACGTAAATGAGGCTCTAATAACGAGTGGAAATCCAAATTCTTGAGCAATTTCTTTTCCTTTTAAGAAAGAAGTTGCTGTGGCTTGAGGTGCCATAGGAATGCCTATTTTAAGCATTAATTCACGGAATTTCTCTCGGTCTTCCGTAATATTGATAGCATCAATATCAACTCCAATAATATCTACACCAAAATCCGTCCAAATTCCTTTTTCGTCTGCCTCTATACAAAGGTTCAAAGCGGTTTGTCCACCCATTGTAGGTAATACTGCATCAATTTGAGGGTGTTCTTTTAAGATTTTGATAATTGACTTAGTTGTCAATGGAAGTAAATATACATGATCGGCCATTGCTGGATCCGTCATAATAGTTGCTGGATTTGAGTTGATAAGAATGGTTTCGATTCCATCCTCTCTTAAAGAACGCAATGCTTGTGTTCCAGAGTAATCGAACTCACAGGCTTGTCCTATGACTATGGGCCCAGAACCTATTATTAAAATTGATTTAAGATTTTTGTTTTTAGGCATTTTTTAATGTAATTAATTGTATCATAATAGAATACGAAATTAAGTAAGGTTTGGATATAAAAAAAGGCGTTGCTTCAAGCAACACCTTTAATATATTAACAATTGTTAATCATTATTTTTTGTGACGAAGTTCAGAAGAAACACTTATTTTCTTTCTGCCTTTAGCACGTCTTCTAGCAAGAACTTTTCTCCCATTAGCAGAAGCCATTCTTTCTCTAAAACCATGTTTATTTTTTCTTTTTCTTTTCGATGGTTGGAACGTTCTTTTCATTTTAGTATATTTTTAAAACTTTGTCTAGTATTTTTATCTTTAAAAAATGCGCTCAAGTCCTTACTTAAAGCGCGGTGCAAATATACAAAGAGTTTTCACTTTGACAAACCTAATTTTAAAATAATTTTGATTTGTTTTTACTACCTTTGTCCTCGCTAAATAAATAACTTAGATATGTTCAACAAAAATATAAAATTATTCCTTGCTATTGCTATCACTGCATACGCTGTTTATCAAATTATAGAAACGTATGTCGGAAACGGCATCATGCTCATCCTTCTAGCACTCATTTTTGTGTTTTTTTATTTTAAAAATGAAATGATTCTATTAGCATTTCTAAAACTTAGAAAACAAGATTTTCCAGGAACAGAACGCTTACTCAACAAAATCAAGAATCCTAAATCGGCATTGACTAAAAAGCAACAAGGGTATTATAATTTTTTGAAAGGAATTATGGTGTCTCAAACAAATATGAACGATGCTGAAAAGTACTTCAAAAATGCTATATCTCTAGGTTTGTCAATGGATCATGACTTAGCGATGGCAAAATTAAACTTAGCAGGGATTGCTTTTACAAAACGTAGAAAATTAGAGGCTCAAAAATTGTTGCAAGAAGCACAAAAATCAGACAAAAGAGACATGCTCAGTGAACAAATCAAAATGATGAAGCAACAAATGAAAAAAGGAGGAATGCCTAATCAACATTTTGGTGGACAACAACGCCGACGGTAATTAACATCAGAATTTAATTTGAATAATATTCTTTTTGAGGAATGTCCAAGGTATACAACTTTCTAGATTTATTATTTAAAAAGCCTTCTCGTAACCAAGGATTGTGAATTTTAAGTTGTTTGTAGTTGAGTCCAAATTTAGCTGCAAACTGAACAAAATCAGTCACTGCAGTATCTACTTTAATTTTAGAGGTTGGAATTGGTGAGTATAGATCATTTGCCGTAAAATTAAATCCATATTTTTTTGGATGTGCAAAAATTTCTTTCAACGCAACTGCTCGAAACACATACCGACCTGTTTCTTCCCCTAACAATAAATCATAATACTCAGAAACATTTTGCTTTTCTAGTTGATTTGTAATTCCACGAATGCCTGCGTTATATGCAGCCGCAGTAAGTGTCCAATTACCAAATTTTTCTTTGGCCTTCAAAAAATAACGACAAGCTACATGCGTAGAGAGTTCTAAATGATAACGCTCGTCCACGTTTGTATTTATTTCTAAGCCATACTCTTTTCCTGTAGATTTCATTATTTGCCAAAACCCCTTAGCTCCCGCAGGAGAAGTTACATTTTGGAGGCCACTTTCTATAAGCGCTAAATATTTAAAATCATCTGGTATTCCATACGATTTTAATATCGGTTCAATCACTGGAAAATAGCGATATGAGCGTTTAAATAATAACAAGCCATTGGACTGCCAATAGGTATTAACAAGCAACTCACGATCCATCCGTTCACTAATATCAGGAATTTGAACAGGTATAACTTCTCCAGAAAAATCAAGGGATTTTGGTATTTCTAACGCATAGACATTGTAATCGTTTTCAGAAGTATCAAGATTATCTTCTGGAATTGGTTGACTTGTAAAAGCAAGAACTAGGAATCCGATTACAGACATCATTCCAATAGTAAAAAAAGTGTGTTTTAAAAATCGCATAACAACATAGGTTTAATACATTAAAAATACAAAAAAAAGCACAACTTACATCAACTAAGAATTAATTTAGGTAAGTTTTCGTTTAACCATTTATATTTATTTAAAATCATAATATGAGTTCCTCCTTTTACTACAATAGAATCGTTTATATTTTCAATGGGAAAAATAAGGTCCTTATCTCCATGGATATGCACTAAATTGGAGTCGCTCTGTTCTTGATCCCAAGAGACCACCTGTTTGATAGCCCAATCTAAATAGCGTTTATCAGTAATTGATAAATACTGTTTGTATAAATCTAAACGCTTTACAATCGGTTTTCCGAAAGCATATTTGGAAAGTAAATCAATATTTTGAGCAAAAAAACTTGTTGGCATTAATTTATAAACCTTTGTTTTGCCTGCTAATTGAAGGTGCAATGGTAGTTCTTGACGGGTTTTAACACTGGAGATGATCACGATTTTTCTAAAGTTATGAACTAAATTCATTTCTTGAGCGATGATCCCCCCAAAAGAAACACCCACCAAAACAGCATTCGAATGATTAACTTTAGAACAAAAACGAAGTGCATAATCAGAAATAGACTCCTCTTCAAAGGGAATCATCCATTCTAAAAAATACATTTCAAATCGATCAGTATCTAACTTAATATTTTTAAAAATACTAGCATTGGCTGCTAAACCAGGTAAAAAATAGATTGGTATTTTTGTTTCATTTTGATGCACTAATAGAATATATATTAACTAGTTATGTATTTTTTTTGTAAATTTGCAGTCTAAATACTTCTTGACCTAACTCAAAACTCTTTATCATGGTTGATGCTTCTAATTTAATAGACAATGTTTTTTTACGCCAATATGAATTAAAAGTTGGTAGTGAGATGGCTACACTTGAATATTCTCAACAAGAACGAAAAATTTTCTTAACAAAACTAAATATTCCTGAAGTTTTAAATACAAATCAATTTCTTGAAGATTTTTTAAAGGTCATTTTAGAGGATATTATTGAAAAAAATATCAGTGTGGTTCCTACCAGTCCTCCAGTGGCAAAATTTATACGTAAGAATCGTCGCTACAGAAAAATGCTTCCCGTAGGTATTCGTATTTAATCACTTGTACTTAATACATTTTCAAATTCAAACCTTACCAAACCATCTGAATCAATTTCTGACAAATTTACCTCATGTAAAGTATTGACGAGTTCTGGATTCCATGGTGCTTTTACTTTGACATAGTTTTCTGTAAACCCATGAATATACCCTTCTTTATTTTCGCCCTCAAATAACACAGTTCGTTTACTCCCTATCTGACTTTCATAAAAAGCCCGTCGTTTTTTAGCCGATAACCCTCTGAGCATTTTACTGCGCTTCGAACGCACCGATTTTGAAACAACTCCAGGCAGGGTAGCTGCATGAGTATTTGGGCGTTCGGAATAGGTAAATACGTGAAGGTATGAGATGTCTAACGAATTTAAAAAATTATATGTTTCTAAAAATAAATCGTCTGTCTCACCTGGAAATCCAACAATCACATCCACTCCAATACAAGCATCCGGCATGATGTTTTTGATGTGCCCTACTCGGTCTTCGTAGAGCTCTTTCATATAACGTCTTCGCATTGCTTTGAGCATTACATTACTTCCACTTTGTAAAGGAATGTGAAAATGAGGTACAAAAGAGTTGCTTTGTGCAACAAAATCAATAGTGTTGTCTTTTAGTAAATTAGGCTCAATAGATGAAATTCGCAGGCGATGAATCCCTTTAATGGTATCCAAAGCTTGAACCAATTCATAAAAAGTATGTTCGTGTTTTTTATTTCCAAATTCTCCTTTGCCGTAATCTCCTATATTGACTCCTGTTAAGACAATTTCTTTAATACCTTGATCTGCTATTCTTTTGGCATTATCTAATACATTCTGAAGCGTATCTGATCTAGAAATTCCACGTGCCAACGGAATGGTACAATAGGTGCATTTATAATCACACCCATCTTGAACTTTTAAAAAAGCCCGGGTACGATCACCAATAGAATAACTACTTACATAAAAATCGGCATCTTCAATTTCGCAAGAATGAATCGCAGCGGACTCATTTTTAGTTAACTCGTTTAAGTAATCAGTAATTTTAAACTTTTCAGTGGCACCTAATACCAAATCAACACCATCAACAGCCGCCAATTCTTTAGGTTGTAATTGAGCATAACACCCTACAGCGATTACAAACGCTTCAGAATTTGAACGTTGAGCTTGCTTTACAATCGTTTTAAAACGTTTGTCTGCATTCTCGGTTACAGAACACGTATTGATCACATAAATATCTGCAAATTCAGAAAACTCAACACGGTCAAAACCTTCATCCTGAAAGTTTCGTGCAATTGTTGCAGTTTCTGAAAAATTTAATTTACACCCTAAAGTATAAAAAGCGACTTTTTTTCTATCAATCATTCTTGTACTTTTACCAAGTGGACAAATTTACAATTAACATCTATAATGACAAAGCAAGCTTCTAATTACTTCTGGTTACAAGTCGTAAGTGTTCTTTTTTTTAGCACCCTATTTTTTGGTTGTAAGGATACGAGTGTCTATTCTAAAAACAAACAAGTATTTAGATACAATGAACATAAAAATATTAGTTCTTTAGATCCTGCATTTGCAAAAGACAACGCCGATATTTCAGCGATCAATCAATTATTTAATGGCTTGGTTCAAATGGATCCTTTGATGAATGTTGTACCCGCCATTGCGAGTTCGTGGGGAATTTCAGAAAACGCAAAGACCTACACTTTTGATTTAAGAAAAGATGTCTATTTCCACACGCATTCTTTGTTTGGAACAAATCAAACACGTACGGTAACTGCCAATGATTTTGTATATAGTTTTGACCGGTTGAAAGACCCTAAACTAGCTTCACCTGGAGGATGGGTACTTCAAAATGTGGAGTCTTATACAGCATTGGACGCACAGCGTTTTCAGATCACTTTAAAATCCCCTTTTCCCGCTTTTTTAGGGCTATTAACCATGAAGTATTGTAGTGTCGTACCCAAAGAAATTGTAGAACATTACGGAGCTGATTTCAGATCAAACCCAATCGGAACAGGGCCCTATAAATTTAAACGTTGGGAGGAAAACATAAAATTAATCTTCAGAAAAAATAACCGCTATTTTGAAACCAATTCAAAGGGTGAAAAACTACCGTATTTAGAATCGGTATCAATTACATTTTTAGCAGATAAACAAAGTGAGTTCCTTCAATTTATTCAAGGAAATATTGATTTTATCACTGGCTTAGACGCTTCTTATAAAGATGATATTTTACGAGCTGACGGCGTCTTAAAGTCTACTTATGCTTCAAGCATAAAAATGCTTAGAGCCCCCTATTTAAATACAGAATATTTAGGGTTTTATATGGATTCAGAAGTTCCTGAATACCAAAGTGAATTGATACGACAAGCTTTGAATTATGGCTTTGATCGTGCCAAAATGATGAAATACTTAAGAAATGGAATTGGGATTCCTGCCATTGGCGGTTTTATTCCAAAAGGACTTCCTGGACATATTCAATTTGCTGGCTATGATTATCAACCTGAAAAAGCAAAACAACTTTTAGTAACCTATCAAGTTATTTCTGGAAATACTCAACCAGAAGTTACTTTGACCACAACTGCTAATTATTTAAGTTTTAGTGAATTTATTCAACGTGAATTACAGTCAATTGGATTAACCATTCGCATTGAGGTTATGCCGCCATCTTCACTGAAATCTGCGAAATCAAATGGCAAAGTGGATTTATTTAGAGCGAGTTGGGTGGCAGATTATCCTGATGCTCAGAATTATTTATCCTTATTTTACAGTGGAAATTTTGCGCCTAATGGTCCCAATTATACCCACTTTAAAGATGCACAATTCGATTTATGGTATGAGCAAGCACTATTGGAAACAGATCAAACAAAACGTATAGAACTCTATCAAAAAATGGATGCATTGGTTATCAAAAAAGCACCTGTAGTCGTATTGTTTTATGATGAAGTTGTTCGGTTTACACCCATTGCTGTTAAAGGGCTAGGAATCAATCCTACCAATTTATTGGACCTGAAAAATGTTCAAAAAAATTAATCGGTTCTGTAAGCTGCAGAGAGTTCAAACACATGTTCTAAAATAGCCGATTCTTGTTCCGATAATTCAATACCTCGACGTAACATAACCACTTGAGCAACTTCAAAAGCTTTTGACGTTAAATAGGTTGTAAACCCTTTAGCTCCACCCCAACTAAAACTGGGAATAAAATTACGAGTAAAACCACTGCCAAAAATATTAGCACTGACCCCAACAACGGTTCCAGTATTAAACATAGTATTGATACCGCATTTACTGTGATCTCCCATCATCAATCCACAAAACTGAAGCCCTGTTTTGGCAAAATTTTCAGTTTCATAGCTCCATATCCGTACCTCAGCATAGTTATTTTTAAGATTCGAGTTATTAGTATTTGCTCCTAAATTGCACCATTCTCCAATAACGGAATTACCTAAAAAACCATCGTGACCTTTATTAGAATACCCAAAGAATACCGAGTTATTGACTTCACCTCCTACTTTAGAATGAGGTCCGACAGTCGTTGGTCCGTAAATTTTAGCACCCATTTTAAGGGTTGACCCTTCACAAAGTGCAAAAGGTCCTCTGACCAAACTGCCTTCCATGATTTCAGCATTTTTACCAATATAAATAGGACCATCCGTAGCATTAAGTACACACAATGGTAATTTAGCACCTTCTTCAATAAAAATAGCCTCTGGATTAAAAGCTACTGTATTTTCAGGAATTGGCGCAGATGTTCTCTCATCTGTTAACAACTTGAAGTCTGCTTTTATGGCAGCGCCATTTTTGGAGAAAATATCCCAGGTTCTTTCAACTTTTAAAACAGTTCCTTCGATCTGGAACACTTCTAATTCATCAATATCTATTTCTTGATCTTCTAAGCTAAAAAAAGCGACCATTGTATCGCCATCAAAAACAGCTTGATTTTCTTTTAAATTTTTTATTTGAGTGACTAAAACTTCGGATGGAGTGTATGACGCATTGATCATGACATTTTCCTCCATTTCAACCATTGGATATTTATCTGATAGATAATCCTCAGTGACTGTGGTGGTGGTAGCTCCTAAATACAATTCCCATTTTTCACGAATCGTTAAAATTCCAATACGGAGATCTGCGACGGGACGCGTATAAGTAAATGGCAATAATGCCTCTCTATTTTCACCGTCAAAAAGTATATAATTCATACGAAAGCTTTATGTAAAAATAAGAAAAGCCTTTCAATAGTTGAAAGGCTTTTGTAGTATAATTAAAAGAAAAGTAATTATTTCTTGAATTTTGCGTATTTAGTTTTGAACTTATCGATACGTCCTGCTGTATCTACTAATTTAGATTTCCCAGTGTAATATGGGTGAGATGTTCTGGAGATTTCCATTTTGATTAACGGGTATTCTACACCATCCACTTCTAAAGTTTCATTTGTGTCTGCAGTTGACTTTGTTAAAAACACATCTTCGTTTGACATATCTTTAAATGCTACTACTCTGTAATTGTCTGGGTGTATATCTTTTTTCATCACGTAAACTATTAAATTCGATTTTTCGAGTTGCAAATTTATATATTTTTTACAAATCTACAACAGTTTATTTATTTTATTTTTTTAATTAAAATTGTAACTTATCTTTGAAAACTGTGTCATATAAATATAACTTAAAAAAAATCAATAAAATTATGGAACCAACCACAAAATCATCTGCTACAAACTACGGTCTTTACTTAGGAGCTATTTTATCACTTATCACTGTTTTAATTTACGCAGTCAACCTTGATTTATTCACAGAATGGTGGCTTGGAATTGTTTTGTTTTTAGTTGTAGTTGCTTGTGGCGTTGTTTCCGCTGTGAAGTCTAGAACAATTTTAAATGGATTTATCAGCTTCAAACAGGCTTTTACTTCTTACTTTATCACTATTGCGATTGGTACTCTTATTGCTACAGTTGTAGGGATAGCTATTTTTACGTTTATTGATCCTGAAGCAGCCACTTATTTGAATGAGCAAATATTACTGGTAACTAAGCAGACTATGCAACGTTTTGGAATGCCGCAGGAAGCAATGCAGGCTGCATTGGAAGAAGCTGCTACAAAAGACAACTTTTCATTAGGAATGCAAAGCCAAGCGTTTGCCTTCAGATTGGCATTTTATGCTGTTATTGGACTGATTGTCGCATTAATCGTTAAGAAAACTGACGAGAAAGAAGCTTAATTTCTTTACTTTTGACTTTCAAAAGTAAATAGAATGGATATATCTGTAGTCATACCGCTACTTAACGAACAAGATTCCTTAGAAGAATTACACGATTGGATTGTGTCTGTGATGCAATCCAATCAATTTTCATATGAAATTCTTTTTATAGATGACGGGAGCACCGAATTTTCTTGGGAGGTGATTCAGAAACTTTGCAACAAAAACACATCGGTTTTAGGACTCAGATTTTCAAAAAACTTTGGGAAGTCTCAAGCCTTGCACGCAGGGTTTGCAAAAGCTGAAGGCGATGTTGTCATCACTATGGATGCGGATTTGCAAGACAGTCCCAATGAAATTCCAGAACTCTTTCAACTTATAAAAGAACAAAATCACGACATCGTTTGTGGTTGGAAAAAGAAACGCTACGATTCCTTTTTTGCTAAAAACCTACCTTCAAAATTATTTAATTGGGCCGCTAGAAAAATATCCGGTCTTACCCTTCACGACTTTAACTGTGGATTAAAAGCTTACCGTAAAGATGTTGTAAAATCAATTGATGTCTATGGAGAAATGCACCGATATATTCCTGTATTGGCAGTCAATGCAGGGTTTACGAACATTGTAGAAAAAGTAGTTATTCATCAAGCAAGAAAATACGGAAAAACAAAATTTGGTATGGAACGATTTATAAATGGATTTTTGGATTTGATTACAATATGGTTTATCTCCAAGTTTGGAAGACGCCCCATGCACTTTTTTGGACTCCTAGGAGTTATTATGTTTATGATTGGATTGGGGTTTGCGTCTTATCTAGGAATAGACAAGTTATTCCTGAATCCATCAGGACGTTTGATAGCTAACAGACCCGAATTTTTCATCGCGCTAACAACCATGGTCATTGGAACACAGTTTTTTGTAGCAGGATTTTTGGGCGAAATTGTCCTCCAATCCAGACAAAACAAAGAGCGTTACCTTATATCTGAAGCTACAGATGCTTAAAATATCCTTAAAAAGCCCTTAAAACAATTCATAAATGTTCGCAAATATTTACATTTGCAAAAAATATTTTTTTACATGTCTAAAACAGATTTACATATTCAAGAAAATGTAGCCACTTGGTTGTCTCCTTTTTTTGATGATGATACAAAAAAAACTATTACGGAACTACAAGCAACCAATCCAGATGAACTCAACGATTGTTTCTATAAAAACTTAGAGTTTGGAACAGGCGGTATGCGAGGCGTTATGGGTGTTGGCACCAACCGAATTAACAAATATACCCTTGGAAAAAACACACAAGGACTTAGTGACTATTTACATCAAACCTATCCAAATCAACCCATAAAAGTGGTGATTGCTTTTGATTGTAGACACAACAGCCAATCCTTTGCTAAAATTGTAGCTGATGTCTTTTCTGCTAATAATATCGAAGTGTTTTTATTTGAAGACCTTCGTGCCACGCCAGAATTATCCTTTGCTCTCAAACATTTAGGATGTCAATGTGGAATTGTTTTAACAGCGTCTCACAACCCTCCTGAATACAATGGCTATAAAGTGTACTGGGAAGATGGCGGACAACTCGTACCTCCATTTGATGGTGAAATTATCAACCTTATAAATTCTTTAGAATACACGAATATTAATTTTTCTGCGAAAGAAGAATTGATTCATTTAATTGGCAAAGATGTTGATGATGTCTTTATAAACGCATCAGTTAAAAACGGTAGTTTAGAAGTAAACACTCCTGCATCAAGAGAAAATGTATCCGTTGTATTTACAGCTTTACACGGAACTTCAATAACTGCTGTTCCTGAAACATTGAAGCGTGCAGGATATACGAATGTACATCTTGTAGAAGCACAATCTGAACCTGATGGAGATTTTCCAACAGTAAAATCTCCAAACCCTGAAGAACCAGAAGCTTTAAAGATGGCGTTAGAATTGGCAGAAAAAGTCAATGCTGACATCGTGATCGGAACCGATCCTGATTGTGACCGTCTCGGAATTGCAGTGCGTAATTTTGACAACAAAATGGTCATGCTCAATGGGAATCAAACCATGGTAATGATGACCAAGTTTTTATTGGATCTATGGAAAAACAATGGCGCAATTAACGGCAATCAATTTGTAGGTTCTACGATTGTTTCCTCTCCGATGCTTCCCAAACTTGTCGAGGCCTACAGAGTTGAGTGTAAAATTGGACTTACAGGATTCAAGTGGATTGCTAAAATGATCAAAGACTTTCCAGAAATGGACTTCATTGGTGGGGGCGAAGAAAGTTTTGGTTTTATGGTCGGTGACTTTGTACGTGACAAAGATGCTGTCACTTCTACTCTACTAGCTTGTGAAATTGCTGCTTACACCAAAGCAAATAACAGCTCCTTTTTTAATGAACTGGTCAACATCTATGTTGAACACGACTTTTACAAAGAACGCTTAATTTCGATCACCAAAAAAGGTATTGAAGGCAGCCAGGAAATTAAAAACATTATGGACTCGGCTCGAAACAATCCAGTTTCTACTATAAATGGTTCAAAAGTAGTCACTGTAGAGGATTTTAAACTTTCTATTTGTAAAAATTTAAGAACTAACAGTACAGAACCCATTTCAATCCCAAAAGCCGATGTATTAATTTACACCACAGAAGACGGCAGTAAAGTAGCATTGCGTCCCAGCGGTACAGAACCTAAAATAAAGTTTTATATTAGCGTAAACACGAGCTTGTCTATTAACACTGAGTTTTATAAAACAGAAAATGCACTAGATGCTAAAATTGATGCTATAATTAAAGATATGAAATTGATCTAATGAATTATTTAAAACCCATTCTTCGCTACGCAATTCCTTACAAATTTTATGCAATACTAAATATTATTTGTAATGTTTTTTATGCCTTTTTTGGAACCTTATCGATGATCTCATTATTTCCAATGCTTAAAGTATTATTTGGAGATTCGGAAGCACTTTTTATTAAGCCCAATTGGGAAGGGTTTACACATCTAACATCTTATGGAGAAGACTATCTCAACTATTTTATCACTCTAAAAAAATCTGAAGGAAATGACGATGTTCTAATATTTATGGTGGGGTTTGTAATCAGTTCATTTTTATTTAAAAACCTTTTCAGTTACTTGGCAATGTACTTTATCACATTCTTAAGAAATGGAGTCTTAAAGGATATAAGAAATGAGTTGTATGACAAAGTCACCAGTCTTCCTTTAGCTTTTTATTCCGAAAAACGAAAAGGAGATACCATGTCTAGAATTTCAACAGATGTTTTAGAAATTCAACATTCGTTTTTATCCATCTTAGAACTGATTGTAAGAGAACCTCTCACAATTATATTTACGATTGTATCCATGTTTTTGATCAGTCTAAAACTTTCAATTTTTGTATTGATTTTTATTCCGCTTTCTGGCTTTCTAATTTCACTCATCGGTAAATCATTAAAACGAAATTCTAATAAAGTTCAAAAAGAGCAAGGTTATTTCTTATCTATAGTTGACGAAACACTCTCTGGCCTTAAAGTCATTAAAGGATTTAACGGAGAGAAAATTTTTAGTAATAAATTTCAATCCTCTACCACACGGTTTTATAAGTTTTCAAATAAATTATTAAACAAACAGAATCTAGCAGGTCCGACAAGTGAATTTTTAGGAATCACAGTTATCGCGATCTTATTATGGTACGGAGGAAATATGGTATTGAACGAAAAATCATTAGATGCCAGTTTGTTCTTAGTTTATATGGGTTTAGCCTATAACATTCTAAAGCCTGCCAAAGCTATAAGCAAAGCAAGTTATGGCGTTAAGAGAGGGAACGCCGCCGCAGAGCGAGTCATGGAAATTTTAAACTCAGAATCGCCTTTAAAAGACATCCCGAATGCTCTGACTAAAACTGATTTTGAGACTGCCATTGAAATAAAAAATATTAGCTTCAAATATGAGGATGATTTAGTTTTGAAAAACTTTTCAATTTCAGTTCCTAAGGGAAAATCTGTAGCTCTTGTTGGGCAATCAGGAAGTGGAAAATCAACTATAGCCAATTTAGTTACTAGATTCTACGATGTGAATGAAGGACAAATAGAAATTGATGGTAAAGATATTCGAATGCTTACAAAACAATCTTTACGCAACCTAATGGGTTTGGTTACACAAGACTCTATTTTGTTCAATGACACTATAAAAAATAATGTGCGTCTGGGCAAAGAAGATGCGACTGACGAAGAAGTTTTAAACGCTTTGGAAATTGCAAATGCTTGGGAATTTGTAAAAGAGTTGCCAGACGGTATGGATACCAATATTGGAGATTCTGGCAATAAATTATCTGGAGGTCAAAAACAACGTTTGAGCATTGCTCGAGCGGTCTTAAAAAACCCTCCAATTATGATTTTGGACGAAGCCACTTCTGCTCTGGACACAGAAAGCGAACGCCTCGTTCAAGTTGCTCTAGAAAATATGATGAAAAACAGGACATCTATTGTCATTGCACACCGACTTTCAACCATTCAGAATGCCGACGAGATTATCGTGATGCAAAAAGGGCAAATTGTAGAACAAGGAAAACACCAAGAACTCTTAGATAAAAAAGGAGTTTACAACAACCTTGTATCCATGCAGTCTTTTCAGTAATTTAAAACGGACAAAAACAATTATAACCTTTGCTATTAAATCTGTATTTTAGGCCTATAAAATATTGGAAATGATTAGAATTTAGATATTCATGTTCTAGTGCAAATTTAGCTACTGATGAAATCACAAAATCCATTTTTTCAGTTAAGCGTATAATTCCCCCAGCTCCAATATTTGCTGAAAAACCTAAAGACTCAAATTTAAATACTCCCATTCCGACTTTTGTAAAACTAACCACACTTGTGGAATAAAAATCGACATCAAATACAGCATGCTTTACTCCAAAATCAATTGAAAAATAATTGTATGTCCTATTTGAATTCACAACATCTATTTTCTGATTTTCAAGAAACTTATTAGAACTCCCTGACAAATACAATTCAAATGTATCACTTAAAAAGTAGTCAACTTCTAATGTGAACGGAAGGTTAAATGCTATATTGGAATAGTCTTTGAAAATGGTTAGTGGATCTTGATTTCCTGAGTTATCCATCCAATTAAGCCCGTATTCAATAGAAAAATTATTTAAAAAATTAGAATTATTTTGAGAACAGGTAGTGTACGATAAAGCAACAAAAGACAATAAGAGGAATGTTTTCTTGGTAGACATTTAAATAGATTTGGGGCAAAAAATATACAAAAATACCTACTAAAAACAACAGTCAGAATTAAAAAAACTGCCATATTATTCAAGAAATGTCAGTTTAGAAAGTCGTCCCTTTCCAGCAGCGAAAGCCACACTGTCATTTAAAAATCGTAACGTAAAAAAACCCTCATCACTAAGGTGTTTCCAAGTACTACCAGCATCTGAACTGTAATCAACTCCTTCAAATCCAACAGCTAGTAACCCCATAGCATTGCTATTGGGAACATATTGAACACAACTTCGATACCCTGGGTTTTGATCCTGTCCTACAACTTCCCAAGTTCTTCCTCCATCATTTGTACGAATTTTATTTGAATGTTGATTATTTGGTTTTGTATAATCACCCCCAACAGCAAATCCATTTAATGAATCATAAAAATCAATCGAATACATTCCAGTAGTTTCAAGTCCTTGAATAATTGGAGACTCAAAAACATTCCAAGAACGCCCTTTGTTTGAAGAATACAAAACACGACTCGAACGTCCTCCAGTAGCTATCCAAGTTTCATCACCTACAATAGCAATATTTGTATCACTCGCAGCAAAAGCCGCTTCACCTTCCAATGCAAGAGGCAACGATTCACAAGGTGTTTTTTGCCATGTATCCCCTCCGTCTCTAGTAATCACAATACTCATGCATTCATCAACAGGGTCTCCAATCGCAATACCTTCTTTTGAATTCCAAAAATGAAGGGCATCGTAAAATACAGCAGGATGTATTTCATTATACACCAATTTCTTATCCTTAAATAAATAAGCTGGACTACCAATAGTTAACGTAAAATAAGTATTCTCCACAATGGCAGAAGAACGAAAATTAAGAGTATCCTCAGAAACCCTATCTATCGAGACCTGATTCGTTTTTGAATCATAACTGTAGATGTTTCCAATAGATGACACAGCTTTTAAAGTATGTTTATCAATTTCCAAAGCTCTAATACTCATAAGAGAGTCTTCAATAACAGATTCAATAATCACTTTAGAAAATGGATTTATAGGTGTTTTTGTTGCAGGCTTACACCCGGTAAAAAAGAGGATAAACATCCCAATTGTGGGTACATATTTCATGAGTGTCCATGTTTAAAAAAAATGAATTCTCAATATACATATTATCTATAATAATTAGCATTATTAAACGTAACTTTGCAGCGATAATTAATTTACTTATGCGTTTACACAGAAACTTATGTTTTGCGGTCATTGATGGACTTTTATTGATATTTAATGAAGGAGAATATGCAGATAAAGTCATTCAAAAATTATTAAAACGTGATAAACGTTGGGGAAGTCGCGACCGTGGTTTTGTCGCTGAAACTACCTATGACATTGTACGATGGAAACGTTTATACGCCGAAATTGCACAAATCAAGGAACCATTTAGCAGGGACGATGCTTGGAGATTGTTTGCTGTATGGGCTACACTAAAAGGTATAAAATTACCCGACTGGAAATATTTTGAAGGCACACCATCACGTAAAATAAAAGGTCGCTTTGATGAGCTTTCTAAAGACCGTAAGTTTCGTGAATCCATCCCCGATTGGATTGATGAATTAGGGGTTAAAGAATTGGGCGAGGCCAAATGGACCAAAGAAATGGCCATGCAAAATAAACAAGCCAATGTCATTTTAAGAACAAATACCTTAAAAACATCTAAAGCAGATTTAAAACTAAAACTTGAATCTGAAGGTATAGAAACTATTGAAATTGAAGGCTATCCATACGCTTTACAACTCAAAGAACGCGCCAATGTATTTACAACAGAAGCATTTAAAGATGGCTGGTTTGAAGTTCAAGATGCTTCATCTCAATTAGTCGCCGACTTTTTAGATGTACAACCAGGCATGAAAGTAGTAGACTGTTGTGCAGGTGCGGGCGGAAAAACGTTACACCTTTCAGCTTTAATGGAAAATAAAGGCTCCGTAGTAGCAATGGATATTTACGAAAGTAAATTGAAAAAATTAAAAATTAGAGCCCGCCGAGATGGTGCCCATAATATTGACATGAAAGTGATTGACTCGACAAAACCAATCAAAAAACTATACGGAAAAGCCGACCGTTTATTGATTGATGCTCCGTGTTCTGGCTTGGGGGTTTTAAGACGAAATCCAGATTCAAAATGGAAGTTAGAACCTGAATTTATAGACCGAATCCGCGAGACTCAACAAGACGTTTTGCAACAGTATTCAAAAATGGTAAAGCCTGCTGGGAAAATGGTGTATGCAACTTGTTCTGTATTGCCCTCTGAAAATGAATCTCAAATTAAAACATTTTTAAAATCAGAATCTGGAAAAGATTTTACATTCATCAAAGACAGAAAAATACTAGCGCACGAAACAGGATTTGACGGGTTTTATATGGCCTTACTAGAAAAAAAATAATCCTGTAATCTTTAAATTTAAGATATTATGAAACATTTATATATTTTGGTTGTTCTTATTTCAAGCCTCTCTTACGGACAAATTCCATCAAACTATTACGACTCTGCTAACGGATTATCGGGATACGCTCTAAAGTCGCAACTTAAAACAATTACTAGTAACGGGCATCAATCTCGTTCTTACAACCAATTATATGACGGTGATGGCATAAGCGGTTCTAATGGTTATGAAGACACCCACTCTGATACAGCGGTAAGCTCAGGAACTAATTATGAAAATGATGGGACTATTTTAGATATGTATTCAGAAAGACCATTTGGACCAGACTCTTACAACTATACACATGGAAATAACCAGTGCGGTAATCAAAGTTCTGAAGGCGACTGCTACAACAGAGAACACCTTGTGCCACAGTCTTCCTTTAACAGCGCCTATCCCATGCAAAGTGACATACATCACGTCATTCCTTCAGATGGTCGTGTGAATAACTTTAGAGGTTCACTTGTTTTTGGAAATGTAGCTTCTGCAAACTGGATTTCAACTAATGGTTCTAAAAGAGGATCAAGTGCCATGTCTGGTTATTCCGGAACTGTATTTGAACCCATAGATGAATTTAAAGGAGATATTGCAAGAGCACTGCTTTACTTTTCTGTACGCTATGAAAATACTGTTGATGGCTACACCAGTTTTAAAATGTTTGATGGTTCCAATAATGCAGTATTTTACACTTGGGCCATTGAGTTATTATTAGATTGGCATAATAACGTGGATCCCGTCGATCAGCGCGAACGCGATCGAAATAATGCTGCATACGACTTTCAAAATAATGCAAACCCATTTGTGGATCATCCAGAATATGCGTCCATGATTTGGAATCCTGTGACCGATACAGAAGCACCAACCGCCGCAACAAACCTAACCGCATCTAACCCAACAGTGAATTCTATTGATTTGAGCTGGACAGCTGGAACGGATAATATTGCTGTAACTTCTTATGATATTTATGTAGATGGCACCAATACTGTAAGTACATCAAACACTTCAATTACGGTCACTGGTTTGGCAGCAAATACAGAGTTTTGTTTTACCGTTTTCGCTAGAGATGCAGCTCTCAACTCAGCACCTAGCAGTAATGAAAGTTGCGAAACAACAAATGAAGGGACTTCGACACCAAATGAACTTTTTATTTCTGAATACGTAGAAGGTAGCAGTAACAATAAAGCCATTGAAATTGCAAATTTCACGGGTAATTCAATAAATCTAAATGCCTATACAATAGCAAGAGATGTGAACAGCAATGGTGCTTTTGGCGTCGCTTTGCAATTGACAGGTTCCATTGCCAATGGAAACGTACATGTAGTTTCAAGAGGCAATGCGTCTCAAGAAATTTTAGCAGTTGCGGATCAACTCTCTAGTGCAGATGCAATGTTATTTAATGGCGATGACCCTGTAGGCTTATTTAAAAATGGAGCGCTCATTGATATCTTTGGAAACTTTGGGGGTACTAATGAATTTGAAAATGTGACTCACAGAAGAAAATCAACGGTTATAAATCCAACCACTGCGTTTGATTTGGTTGGAGAATGGGATGCCTATGACATTAATAACGTCACAAATTTAGGGTCGCACTCAGCAACTTTTGGTATCAAAAAACCCGAAGAAAATAGTTTTTCATTCTTCCCTAACCCTGTTGAATCAAATCAATTATTTTTCAACTCAGCGTCTCCTCTAAAGGTTGAAGTGTATTCTATTACAGGAGAATTAATTATAGATACGTTTCTAAAAAATCGTACAAAGTCGTTAGACATTTCGATTTTAAGTTCCGGTCTATACATTGTGAGAATGACTCATAATTTTGGGGTTCAGGTGAAAAAATTAATCCGTCAATAATTCAGTTCAAATTAAGTTTTAGAACCCGTATTACAGATGTTTAAAACTGGTGAATAACTCCATAAATTAGAAAATAAAATTATTCCAAAATATTCTTAAAATCATTAGATTTGTTGGATCGAATAATATCCAAAATAAAACGAATGATTCATTTCTTTGGAACTCCTGATATAAAAGTTTTTGCAGTTCAAACTGTAAGCGATTTAACTTCCGAAACCATTGCCAAACTCCAATGGCTTTTTGGCGACCAACCAAAAATAGAACAGACAACGCTCAATTCAAATTTTGTAGGTCCACGTGCAGCGATGATTACCCCCTGGAGTACAAATGCCGTAGAAATCACTCAAAACATGGGCATAGAAGGTATTATTCGAATCGAAGAATTTAGTGCCATACAAAGTGATTTTTCTGACTTTGACCCGATGATCTCTGAAAAATTTGAAGGCTTACACCAACAGAGTTTTGAAATTGACGTCACCCCAGAACCCATTTTAAACATTACAGATATTTCTGCTTATAACCAACAAGAAGGACTCTCTTTAAATGATGATGAAGTGGGATATCTCAATCAAGTGAGTGAAAAAATTGGACGCCCCCTCACCGACTCGGAAGTTTTTGGATTTTCGCAAGTCAATTCAGAACATTGCCGTCATAAAATATTTAATGGCACCTTTATTATTGATGGTAATGAAAAATCAACTTCTCTTTTCAAGCTCATAAAAGAAACGTCCAAACAACACCCTAACAGCATCGTATCGGCATACAAAGATAACGTAGCTTTTATCAAAGGACCTGTTGTGGAACAATTTGCACCCAAAAGTGCTGATAAACCTGATTTTTATACTACAGAAAATTTTGAATCTGTGATTTCTATCAAGGCAGAAACCCATAATTTTCCCACCACTGTTGAACCTTTTAATGGAGCTGCAACGGGGTCTGGAGGTGAAATTAGAGATCGACTTGCAGGCGGAAAAGGATCGCTCCCATTAGCAGGAACGGCGGTTTATATGACCTCATATTCGCGTTTAAATGAAAACCGACCTTGGGAAACTGGATTTAAAGAACGGGACTGGCTCTATCAAACACCCATGGACATTTTGATCAAAGCTTCCAACGGAGCTTCTGATTTTGGTAATAAATTTGGACAACCACTCATTTGTGGTTCAGTACTCACTTTTGAGCACCAAGAAGACGCCCAACGTTTAGGATTTGATAAAGTCATCATGCAAGCCGGGGGTATTGGCTATGGAAAAGCCAATCAGGCACTCAAAGACACCCCTAAAGCAAATGATAAAATAGTCATTCTAGGTGGTGAAAATTACCGCATTGGAATGGGGGGTGCTGCTGTATCATCAGCAGACACAGGAGCATTATCTAGCGGAATTGAATTAAACGCCGTACAACGTTCTAATCCTGAAATGCAAAAACGTGCCGCCAATGCCGTTCGTGGTATGATTGAAAGTGAAGAAAATTTTATTGTTTCAATTCACGATCATGGTGCTGGTGGACATCTTAACTGTTTGTCAGAATTGGTCGAAGATACTGGTGGTCATATCGATTTAGACCAACTTCCTGTTGGCGACCCTACTCTATCCAATAAAGAATTAATCGGTAACGAATCTCAAGAACGGATGGGTCTTGTGATTGCTGAAAAACACCTTGACTCCTTACAGAAAATTGCGGACAGAGAACGCTCTCCTATGTATACTGTTGGTGATGTTACAGGTGATCATCGTTTTGTATTCGAATCAAAATCAACGGGAAATAAACCTATGGATTTTAATTTAGAAGACATGTTTGGAAGTTCTCCAAAAACAATTTTAGAGGATAAAACAATCGTTAGGAATTATAAATCTGCGTCTTATAATAGTAGTTTATTTCAAACCTATCTTGAAGCTATTTTAAAACTTGAATCCGTTGCATGTAAAGATTGGCTCACTAATAAAGTAGACCGTTGTGTAGGTGGAAAAGTTGCCAAACAACAATGTGTAGGTCCGTTGCAACTCCCTCTAAATAATGTGGGGGTGATGGCTCTAGATTATTCAAGTCAAGAAGGAATTGCTACTTCTATTGGACATGCACCTGTTGCAGCACTTATTGATCCCAAAGCGGGGAGTCGAGTTGCCATTACAGAAGCACTTACCAATATTATTTGGGCACCTTTGAAAGACGGTTTACAGAGTATTTCATTGTCTGCAAACTGGATGTGGCCTTGTAAAAACGAAGGAGAAGATGCACGTTTATACAGTGCAGTTGAGGCGATCTCTGAATTTGCCATTGACTTGGGAATTAATGTACCAACTGGAAAAGATTCACTTTCAATGAAACAAAAATATCCTGACGGTGATGTGGTATCTCCAGGAACAGTTATTATAACGGCTGCAGGAAATTGTAATGCCATCTCTAAGGTGGTTGAACCTTTGTTCAAACCCAATGCAGGACCTATTTATTACATCAATATATCACAAGATGCTTTTAAATTAGGAGGTAGTGCTTTTGGACAAGTTTTAAATACAATTGGATCAAACACACCAAATGTACAAAGTGCGGCTTACGTGAAAACCGTATTTAATACACTTCAGGAATTGATTCAAAATAATAAAATTGTAGCGGGTCATGATGTTGCTTCTGGCGGATTGATCACTACGTTACTAGAACTGTGTTTTTCAGACACTAACATAGGAGCCGATTTGAACTTTGATGCGCTTAATGAAGCTGATAGTATCAAACTGTTATTTTCTGAAAATTCAGGAATTGTGTTTCAGGCTACTGATACTTCAATTGAAGCGGAGCTTTCTAAAGCCGGTATTGAATTTTATAACATTGGAACCGTTACAAATAAAGCTATTTTAAATATTACAAATGCAGCGGATACATTGGCATTAAATGTCAGTCACCTGAGAGATGTATGGTATGAGACCTCCTTTTTACTCGATCAAAAACAAACTGCTAATGGATTGGCAAAAGATCGATATGACAATTATAAAAACCAACCGCTGAGTTATACATTTCCTCAACAATTCACTGGAAAATTCCCTCAATTAAACTTAGAAAACAGACCAAAAGCTGCTATTATAAGAGAAAAAGGGAGTAATTCTGAACGCGAAATGGCAAACGCTATGTATTTGGCAGGTTTTGATGTAAAGGATGTTCATATGACCGATTTAATTTCGGGACGTGAAACTCTGGAAGGTATTCAATTTATTGGTGCTGTGGGTGGTTTTAGTAATAGTGATGTACTGGGTTCTGCAAAAGGATGGGCTGGAGCATTTAAATACAATGAGAAAGCTAATTTAGCACTCAAAAATTTCTTTGACCGTTCTGATACATTATCTGTTGGAATCTGTAATGGGTGTCAACTTTGGATGGAATTAGACCTCATTAACCCTGATCATGATAGACATGGTAAATTAACTTACAATGATTCTCAAAAACACGAAAGTGCTTTTACGTCGGTTACCATTCAAAAAAATAATTCGGTAATGCTGTCCTCGCTTGAAGGCAGTACATTAGGAGTTTGGATTTCACATGGAGAAGGGAAATTTAAGTTGCCTTACGAAGAATCTAAGTATCACATTGTTGGTAAATATGCTTATGATGCCTATCCACACAATCCAAATGGTTCTGATTTTAATACGGCAATGATGTGTGATTGTTCAGGACGTCACTTGGTAACAATGCCTCATATTGAGCGTTCTACGTTTCAATGGAATTGGGCACACTACCCTGAAAACAGAACAGATGAAGTCTCCCCATGGCTAGAAGCTTTTGTAAATGCAAGACAGTGGTTAGAGGCATTGTAATTGTGTAAAATTATTTTAAAGATTCGAATTTGATACTCTTTTAAAAATTAGTACTTTGCATCTTCACAATCTTATTACAATTCGATGAAACCAATTACTCGACTTTTTGACTTTGCATATTATCAATTAGAGACCCATAATTTAGACGCCGCATTGGTATCTAAAAAAGACGGCGAATGGATAAAAACGTCTTCAAAAGAATATATAAATAAAGCCAATGCACTCAGTAGGGCCTTGCTTAAAATAGGCGTTCAAAAAAACGATAAAATTGCCGTTATTTCTACAACCAACCGTACCGAATGGTGTATTGTAGATGTTGGTGTACTTCAAGTAGGTGCACAAAATATCCCTATTTATCCTACAATTTCTTCTGATGATTATGAATATGTTTTAAACCATAGTGAAGCCGTCTATTGTTTTGTATCAGATCAAGAAGTTTACGATAAAGTCTTAAAAGTAAAAGGCAACACCAAGCTTAAAAATGTTTTTAGTTTTGATGAAATTGAAGGTTGTGAGAATTACACAAAACTATTAGAACTCGGAGCCGATGAAAGCACGCAACCTGAAGTTGAAAAACGAAAGTCAGAAGTTGTACCTGCTGATTTAGCCACCATTATTTATACTTCTGGTACCACTGGAAAACCAAAAGGGGTCATGCTATCTCATTCTAATGTGGTCAAAAATATTTTGGCAAGTATGCCACGACTCCCACTCATGGAGGGCACAACTAGAGTACTCAGCTTTTTGCCGCTGTGTCATATTTTTGAACGGGTCTTGATTTATATTTATCAACATGCTGGAGTAGGAATTTATTTTGCTGAAGGCATCGATAAAATTGGTGAAAACGCACAAGAAATCAAGCCCAACCTGATGAGTGTGGTGCCACGCTTGTTAGAAAAAGTATTTAATAAAATAAACGCCAAAGGCAGCGAGTTGACTGGTATTAAGAGAGCCTTATTTTTCTGGGCTATCAAATTAGGTGAACAATACGAACCTTACCAAGCCAATGGATTTTGGTATGAGTTTAAACTTAAAATAGCACGCAAATTAATTTTCAGCAAATGGAAAGCTGCGTTTGGAGGTGAGCTTCACACGATGGTTTCGGGAAGTGCAGCCCTTCACCCCCGTTTATCTCGTATTTTCTGTGCATCTGGAATGATGATTATGGAAGGTTATGGACTTACAGAGACGTCTCCAGTAGTTTCAGTAGGAATGCATTCCAACCATCATTTCAAAATTGGAACGGTAGGAAAACCTATTTCTAATGTAGAAGTGACAATTGCTGAAGATGGCGAAATTCTCATTAAAGGTCCTAACGTGATGGAAGGGTATTTTAAAGATCCTGAAAAAACAGCAGCAGTGATGAGCGGCGATTATTTCCATACTGGAGATAAAGGTGAAATTGATGCCGATGGATTCCTTAAAATCACAGGACGTAAGAAAGAAATGTTTAAGACTTCTGGCGGGAAGTACATTATTCCAAACCTAATTGAAAATGATCTGAAAGAATCTAATTTTATTGAACAAGTAATGGTTATTGGTGAAAACCAAAAAATGCCAGCAGCTTTGATTCAATTGGATTTTGAGTTTATCAAAGAGTGGATCGAACGCAAAAAACTAGATATAGAGGCCACACCAGAAGCCATTTGTGCTTCAGAGCTTATTATTGACCTTATCCAGAAAGAAGTGGACAAATCCAACCAAGGCTTTGGAAAATGGGAACAGATCAAACGGTTTGAGCTCACTCCAGAAGTATGGTGTATTGAAGGTGGGCACCTTACGCCTACTATGAAAATGAAACGTAGTGTCATTTTTGAACTCTATAAAGAGTTGGCAGCTAAGATATATACAGACGTCTAAACCCTTATTTTTAAAGCGATTGGCTTTAAATACAAATTTGTTAAAATCACCGGTGTCTTTGGATAGCGGTGATTTTTTCTATAAATTTACAACTGATTTTGACCCCAAATCTAAATCTTCATAAGCAGCTTGACCGAAGCTTTAGATATTATTTTATTGAATACCATATTGGAAAGGTTCCGATATGCATCCTTTTTGGTAATTTTAGAGATACGGATCTTTGAAAAAAAATATTTTGCAAATACAAAAAGTGACATAATAGCTATATTTAAGAGTTAAGGTTTTGTCTTATAGTGTTTTAACTTTAATGTAAATTGAAAATATATAGACGAAATAAACGCAACAGTGCAGATATACAGTAGTTGCCACACATTTGAGAAAAACCATACACACAGAATATGCTTGATTCTTTTAAAGATTTTAAAATTGAAGAAATATCGGATTGGTCAAAAGAATATGTTAATTTCATAATCAAACCGAAAAAGGTTATTGACAAAATTTTTGAAAAAAAAAGTGATGAAATATTTAGACAATTTTTATTCTACTTTTCTGTCTATACAGCTTCATTTCTATTTCTATCTTTAAGTACAAGTATTACTCAATGGATTAAACCAGCAGTAATAAATTTATTTACTTCAATTCCTTTGATAATATTATTTATTATTTCAACTAAATTTTTGAAAAAAAAATATAAATATTCTAAAATCGTAGCTTATGTTTTTGGTTTTCAATTTATAACCATACCAATAATCATATTAATCTTCGCTACATTTTTAACAACAGAAAATTATACCTATAAATTCATTTCAGATATTTTTTCATCAATAGCAATAATTTATCTATTATTTAATTTTGGATTTGCGATTGAGGAGAAGAAAAGTAAAGCTCTAAAGCTTACTTTAATAAGCTATTTAATTTTAAACCTACTCTATTTTGGTTTTCAGAGAATTGATATTGACCCATATGCAAATGTGAATTTTAATGAAACTGACCCAATTTTTTCGGAATATTACCTTTTAACAAAACCTATCGAGAATAAAGGTACGATTCCAACCACAAGGTTTGTAACAGTCTTTAATGACAAAGTAGAAACATATTTTTCACTTCAAAATATTATTACTGATTCTGTTTCTCGTTCGACAAATCAACAAAATGCAGATTACCTGAAAAAGATTGAACGTGACATAAATCACATTGTAGAGCAAAAAGCGAATTTAAAGTTTCGAAGAAACATAAACGCATCTTCTTTATGGTATGAATATCTCAATGATATTAAAACAGAAGCAAAATTTAAATTTACTGATGTATCTCAAATTTCTGAATTGAATTCAAAGCCTCTTCCATTGGGAGAAATTAGTGAAATTGGAGTAAAAGGATACATAGCTCAAACAGATTTAGGGAAAATTATAAAGACTCAAATTCCTCTTAAATCTTATCACAATAGTATTATAACAAATTCACGAAACTCAACAATTGCATCAGAAGTTTCTCATCGAATAGTTTTCTTTTTTGGTTATGTTTTAGATTACGTAATTGGAGATTTGATTTTAAAAGATGGTGCACCAAAGGAATATAAAGAAGTATTTTTAGAATTTGAGGAATAAAAAAACGTGTGGCAACAACGTGTATAATTAATGGCTAGTTCAAGCTTACTTACGAAAATCCTCGCGGATTTTCTATTCGGTTTTTATTTGCTAAATTAGGTACTTAAACACGCCACTAATCATACACAAAACCGTTAGCAATAATTAAAACAAACGATGAAAAAAATATCCTACATAATTTTACTATTATTCATTATTGGATGCTCAAAAAGTGATGATACTGAAGACGAAAGTTCTACATGCTTACAGAAGGACTTTCTTGAAACTTTCGTAGTCGAACCTAATGATTGTTTTATTTTTAATGATAATTCTGATATGACATTTACATTTCTTGGATTTGAATCTTATACAAAGACTCATCCGAATAATGTACCACACGCAAGAATTAGTGCCAGATTAGAAGAGGAAAATTTTACTTGGGAATTCTATACTGGAATGGTGCATGAAGACCATGAATTGGAAGGAACTTCATTTTCTGGCAGAGTTCATACTGGAATTAATAATGTTGATTATACGATTTTCTTCGATGACATAGAGTTCACGAAAACTGAAACTGAATTCATTTTTCATAGAGCAACGATAAGATTTGGGTATTATGACTCTGAATTTGATTAAATAACCCGCTCCGCAAAGTCTCAGACTTCGCGGAACATTAAAAGTGTAAAATTAAATGCAAATTGTGATGTATTAAAAGGAATTATGAATGTAAATTAATGAGAATTATAAACCCTCAGACATAGCATAATTCCAACACTGCAAACGATCCCTGTTGTTGCTTAAAAAATCTTATTCTAAGCAACTAATACTATGCATGCATAACTTTTTTATGTTTTACTATGCGTGCATAATATATTTTCCTATATTTGAAACAAGATATTGGAAAAGAGCATGAAAGACAAGACAATAGATTACGTTTTGAGAACCACTTGGTTAGCGGTTCAAAAAATGTATAATGAAGAAGCATCAGAGTATGGCATCACCATGGCTACAGGATTCACTCTACTGAGTGTGGACCCGCAAAATGGAACGCCTTCAACCTCATTGGGTCCAAAAATGGGCATGGAAGCAACGAGCCTATCAAGAATTTTAAAAACCTTAGAAAATTTGAACTTAATAGAGCGTTTACCCAACCCCAGTGATGGCCGTGGTGTGCTTATCCACCTCACAGAACAAGGCTTAAAAAATAGAGAAGAAGTCAAACAAAATGTTTTAAAATTTAATAGTGTCATTAAAACTGAAATTTCTGAAGAAAAACTAAACCATTTTTATGAAGTTTCCGATTGTATCATGAACCTTATATCAAATAAAAAAATATTCTAACAACATTATATATACTTAGATGAAAACAAGAAGAATTAAAAAAATAGCCATTATTGGGTCCGGAATCATGGGCAGCGGGATAGCTTGTCACTTTGCCAATATTGGAGTTGATGTATTGCTTTTAGACATTGTCCCTAGAGAGCTCAACAATAAAGAAAAAGCAAAAGGCTTATCTTTAGATGACAAAGTTGTTAGAAATCGATTGGTTAACGAAGCCCTCACTGCTTCTCTAAAATCTAAGCCCTCTCCTATTTACCATCAAAAATTTGCGAGTCGCATTACTACAGGAAATCTGGAAGATGACATTGCAAAAGTAGCCGATGTCGATTGGATCATGGAAGTGGTCGTAGAGCGTTTAGACATCAAAAAAATGGTATTTGAAAACTTAGAAAAATACCGCACACCAGGAACACTCATCACCTCTAATACATCTGGAATTCCTATAAAATTTATGAGTGAAGGCCGTAGTGAAGAGTTTCAAAAACACTTTTGTGGTACACACTTTTTTAACCCTGCGCGCTATCTGAAATTATTTGAAATTATTCCAGGACCACAAACAGCTCCTGAGGTTCTCGAATTCTTAAATGGATATGGAGAGCAGTTCCTTGGAAAAACATCTGTCATCGCAAAAGATACCCCTGCATTTATTGGAAACAGAGTGGGTATTTTTAGCATACAAAGTTTGTTTCACGCAGTTAAAGATTTGGACCTTACAATTGAAGAAGTCGATAAATTATCTGGACCTGTCATTGGCCGTCCAAAATCGGCCACCTTTAGAACGGTGGATGTTGTTGGATTGGATACCTTAGTACATGTGGCTAACGGCATTCGAGAAAACTGCCCTAACGATGAACGTTTAGAGTTGTTTGAATTACCAGATTTCATCAATACCATGGTAGAAAACAAATGGTTAGGTAGCAAAACTGGACAAGGATTTTATAAAAAAAATGTGTCCGCAGATGGTAAAAAAGAGATTTTAAGTTTAGACTTAAACACTCTAGAATACCGTTCTGCTAAACGTGCAAAATTTGCCACCTTAGAACTCACAAAAACAATTGACAAAGTCGTAGACCGCTTTAAGGTCTTAGTTAATGGAAAAGATAAAGCCAGTGAATTTTACCGTAAAAGCTTTACGGCACTTTTTGCTTATGTCTCTAACCGAATTCCTGAAATTACGGATGAGCTTTATAAGATTGATGATGCCATGAAAGCAGGCTTTGGATGGGAACATGGACCGTTTCAAATATGGGATGCTATTGGGGTAGAAAAAGGAATCGAATTAATGAAAGCCGAAGGCTTAGAACCCGCTGCATGGGTCAATGACATGTTAGCTTCAGGCTCTGACTCGTTTTATTCCGTTAAAGAGGGCGCCACTTATGCCTATGACATTCCAGCAAAAGAACAAACAAAAATTCCAGGTCAAGATAGTTTTATCATTTTAGATAACATCAGAAAAACGAATGAAATGTTTAAAAACTCGGGAGTCGTTATTGAAGATATAGGCGATGGTATTCTTAATTTAGAGTTCCAATCGAAAATGAATACCATTGGCGGTGATGTTTTAGCAGGTTTAAATAAGGCTATTGATTTAGCCGAAAAAGATTTTGCAGCATTAGTTGTGGGTAACCAAGGAGCTAATTTCTCTGTTGGTGCCAATATTGGGATGATCTTTATGATGGCTGCAGAACAAGAATATGATGAGCTTAATATGGCAATTAAATATTTTCAAGACTCTATGATGCGTATGCGTTATTCTTCAATACCAACAATTTCTGCACCTCACGGTATGGCATTAGGAGGCGGTTGCGAATTGTCACTTCACGCAGATAAAGTAGTCGCCGCAGCAGAAACCTATATGGGACTTGTTGAGTTTGGTGTGGGCGTCATTCCTGGCGGAGGTGGGTCAAAAGAAATGGCTTTAAGAGCACAAGATGTTTTTCAAAAAGGAGATGTCCAATTAAATGTCTTACAAGAGCATTTCTTAACCATTGGTATGGCCAAAGTGTCCACATCCGCTTACGAAGCATTTGACCTCAACTTATTACAAAAAGGAAAAGATGTCGTGGTGGTTAATAAAGATCGTCAAATAGCTGTTGCGAAACAACATGCTAAATTAATGGCCGATTCTGGTTACACACAACCCATAAAAAGAACGGATGTAAAGGTACTCGGAAAACAAGCCTTAGGAATGTTCTTAGTCGGGACGGATTCCATGCAAGACAGTAATTATATATCCGCACATGATATGAAAATTGCCAATAAACTAGCCTATGTGATGGCTGGAGGCGATTTATCTGAACCCACACTAGTATCAGAACAATATTTATTAGATATAGAACGTGAAGCTTTTTTAAGTTTATGTACCGAACGCAAAACTTTAGAACGCATTCAGCATATGTTGAAAACAGGGAAACCACTTAGAAATTAGATATTAGACTGCTAGAAACTAGATTATAGACTATGGGACGACATAATTTTAAAAAACTGAAAGTTTGGCAAGATGGAATTTCTCTTGTAAAAGAGAACTATAGCCTAACTCGAACTTTTCCTGATTTTGAAAGATATAACCTTATTAGTCAAATGAACAAATGTGCTGTTTCTATTCCTTCAAACATTTCTGAAGGCTCTAGTAAAAGTACTGATAGACATTTTAAAAAATATCTTGAAACCAGTCTAGGTTCGGCTTTCGAGTGGGAAACACAACTAATTGTTGCTCATAATGAAAAATATCTAGATAAAAATAAGTTTGAAGAATTAGAAAATAAAGTATTACAAATTCAAAAAATGTTAGGAAAGTTTATTGATAACTTAGGTGATTAGTCTAATTTTTAATCGTCTAGATTCTAGACTCTCTTTCTAAAATAAATAATAAAAATTATGAAGACCGCATACATTGTAAAAGCATACAGAACAGCCGTTGGTAAAGCACCAAAAGGCGTATTTCGTTTTAAGAGAACAGACGAATTAGCAGCAGAAACTATCAAACACATGATGAAAGAACTGCCGGATTTAGATCCAAAACGCATTGACGATGTGATTGTTGGTAACGCTATGCCTGAAGGATCTCAAGGACTAAATATGGCGCGTCTAATTTCATTAATGGGGTTAGACATTGTGGATGTCCCTGGAGTTACCGTCAACCGTTTTTGTTCGTCGGGAATTGAAACCATTGGAATGGCAACAGCAAAAATTCAAGCTGGAATGGCTGATTGTATTATTGCTGGTGGTGCAGAAAGTATGAGCAGTGTTCCAATGACTGGGTACAAACCCGAACTTAATTATGATATCGTAAAAGCGGGACATGAAGATTATTATTGGGGCATGGGAAATACAGCTGAAGCCGTTGCTCATCAGTTTAAAATTTCACGTGAAGATCAAGACGAATTTGCTTACAACTCTCACATGAAAGCGTTAAAAGCACAAGCAGAAAATCGTTTTCAGGATCAAATTGTTCCCATTAATGTTGAAGAAAACTATATTGACTCAAATGGGAAAAAAGCAACTCGATCTTACACAGTCACTAAAGACGAAGGTCCCAGAGCTGGAACCAGTAAAGAAGCTTTGGCAAAATTAAGAGCCGTCTTTGCTGCCGGAGGTAGTGTCACCGCAGGAAATTCATCGCAAATGAGTGATGGTGCCGCTTTTGTTATGGTCATGAGTGAAGCTATGGTCAAAGAATTAAACCTTCAACCAATTGCACGGTTAGTAAATTATGCTGCTGCTGGTGTAGAACCTAGAATTATGGGAATCGGTCCTGTAAAAGCCATTCCGAAAGCCCTAAAACAAGCCGGACTGAAGCAAGACGACTTATCTTTAATTGAACTTAATGAAGCATTTGCTTCACAATCTTTGGCTGTAATACGTGAATTAAACCTCAACCCTGAAATTATCAACCCAAATGGTGGAGCAATTTCATTGGGACACCCCCTTGGATGTACAGGTGCAAAACTATCGGTACAGTTATTTGATGAAATGCGTAAGCAACAAATGCAAGGAAAATATGGAGCAGTGACTATGTGTGTAGGAACAGGGCAAGGTGCCTGTGGAATTTTTGAATTCCTTAATTAAAAAAAATAGAAAAGAAAGAAACATTAAAAATAATTGAAGATAAATTAGAGAAATTGCAAAGAATGACAATGGGATTTAAAAATAATCTCACTTAGTGTCTATTCTCTTTTCTATCTTCTTTAATCAAAATAAAAAAATGGAAACAAACGACAAACAACTCTTAAGAGGAGGTCAATTTTTAGTTAAAGAAACCAAATGTGAAGATGTGTTTACTCCCGAAGATTTTTCAGAAGAGCAAACAATGATGAAAGAAGCGGTTATGGAATTTAACGATCGTGAAATCATTCCGCATAAAGCACGATTTGAAGCTAAAGACTTTGCATTAACGGAAGACGTTATGCGTAAAGCAGGGGATCTTGGTTTTTTAAGCGTAGCTGTTCCCGAAGCTTATGGCGGTATGGGAATGGGATTTGTATCAACAGTATTAACATGTGATTATATTTCCAGTGGAACAGGGTCTTTTAGTACTGCTTTTGGTGCACATACAGGAATTGGAACGATGCCCATTACGCTGTACGGAACTGATGAGCAAAAACAAAAATATGTACCAAAATTAGCTTCTGGTGAATGGTTTGGAGCCTATTGCCTTACAGAACCTGGCGCAGGATCGGATGCCAATTCTGGAAAAACAACGGCTGAATTGTCTGCAGATGGAAAATCTTACAAAATCAATGGTCAAAAAATGTGGATTTCAAATGCCGGGTTTTGTAGCGTAATGATTGTTTTTGCACGGATTGAAAATGATAAAAACATCACTGGCTTTATTGTAGAATACAATGGCGATACTCCTAATGGCATCACTTTGGGAGAAGAAGAACACAAACTAGGGATTCGAGCTTCCTCTACCCGTCAGGTATTTTTTAATGATACTGTTGTGCCTGTTGAAAACATGTTAGCTGGTCGTGGCGAAGGATTTAAAATCGCTATGAACTCACTAAATGTAGGACGTATCAAATTAGCAGCGGCTTGTTTAGATTCTCAAAGACGGATTTTAAATATCGCGGTTAATTATGCCAAGGAACGCAAACAATTTAAAACTCCTATTGCAGACTTTGGAGCCATTAAAGTAAAATTAGCAGAGATGGCTGCAAGTACTTACGCAGGAGAGTCTGCTACCTATAGAGCAGCTAAAGACATTGAAGACCGTATTGCAATGCGTGAAGCTGCAGGAAATACTCACCAAGAGGCAGAGCTCAAAGGAGTTGAAGAATATGCTATTGAATGTTCTATATTAAAAGTAGCGGTTTCAGAAGATGTACAAAATTGTGCAGATGAAGGGATTCAAATCTTTGGTGGTATGGGATTCTCTGAAGAAACCCCAATGGAGTCTGCATGGAGAGATGCTAGAATTGCACGTATATACGAAGGAACTAATGAAATTAATAGAATGCTTTCTGTTGGAATGTTAGTTAAAAAAGCCATGAAAGGACATGTTGATTTACTAGGACCTGCTTCCAAAGTACAAGAAGAACTCATGGGGATACCTTCTTTTGAAACACCAGATTATTCTGAGTTATTTTCAGAAGAAAAAGAAATGATTAAAAAGTTGAAAAAAACATTCTTAATGGTAGCTGGTGGAGCGGTTCAAAAGTATGGCCCTCAACTAGAAGAACATCAACAATTATTAATTGCTGCTGCAGATATATTAATTGAAATTTATATGGCAGAATCCGCAATTCTAAGAACTGAAAAAAATGTAAAGCGCACAAGTCAAAAAGAACAATCTGCACAAATTGCAATGGCTAAATTATATTTATATCATGCCGTAGATATTGTAGAAGAAAAAGGAAAAGAAAGTATTATTTCTTTTGCTGAAGGTGATGAACAACGCATGATGTTAATGGGGCTTAAACGTTTTACAAAATACACTAACTACCCTGATATTGTAGATTTACGTATAGAAATTTCCGAAAAAGTAAAAGAAGAAAATAGTTATTGTTTCTAATAAATTCAAAACACAAAAAAGCGGTCTAAAAGTCTTGTTTTTTCAATCTGAACACGTTTCAGATTCTAAAACATTTTAAAAATCGATTAGTTAAGATTCTGAAATAAATTTAGAATGACAGATTTTTCAACTTTTTAGACCGCTTTTTTTTGCAAAAATTAGAGACTTTTAACAATACATTTAAAAATTGTGTAACTTTAAGGAAAATTTATTATGAACTCCAAGTCTTTATTTCTTATCCCTATTTTATTAATAAGTATTTCAATACAGAGTCAAACTTTAAATTCTGACTCACAACAATTTACACATCAAGACACACTTAGAGGAAGCATCACTCCTGAGCGTTCTTGGTGGGATTTAAATTATTATCATTTAGACATTTCTGTACATCCAGAAACGAAATCTATTAAAGGAAAAAACACCATTCGGTATTCAATACTGGAACCTAATCAAACCCTTCAAATTGACTTACAACCCCCAATGAAACTCACTAAAGCAATTCAAGATGGTGAAGAATTAACAATTACAAAAGATGGGAATGCGCACTTTATTTCCTTAAAAAAACCACAAACTAGAATAGGTGAATCAGAAGAAATAGAAGTCTATTATGAAGGCCAACCACGCATTGCTGTAAGAGCTCCTTGGGATGGTGGTATCTCTTGGAAAAAAGATACAAACGGCATTGACTTTATCGCTTCCTCATGTCAAGGCTTAGGTGCCAGTGTATGGTGGCCTAACAAAGATCATATGTATGATGAAGTGGACAGCATGAGAATTAGTGTGAATGTTCCAAAACATTTAATGAACATCTCTAATGGGCGGTTAGAATCCGTTAAAAAACAAGAAAATGAAACTACAACTTACAACTGGGTAGTTACAAACCCTATCAACAATTATGGTGTAAATATTAATATTGGGGATTATGTGCATTTCTCAGAAGTATATGACGGTGAAAATGGTCCTTTAGACATGGACTACTATGTGTTGAGAGACCACCTAGAAAAAGCTAAAAAACAATTCAAAGATGCTCCAAAAATGATGAAAGCCTTTGAACATTGGTTTGGCCCCTACCCTTTTTATGAAGATAGTTTCAAATTGGTAGAAGTACCTTATTTGGGGATGGAACACCAAAGTTCTGTTACCTATGGCAATCAATTTAAACAAGGCTATCTCGGAAGAGATTTATCTAAAACAGGATGGGGATTGAAATTTGATTTTATTATTATCCACGAATCTGGTCACGAGTGGTTTGCAAATAATATTACACACAAGGATGCTGCCGATATGTGGATTCATGAAGGTTTTACGGCCTACTCTGAAAATATATTTTTAGATTATCACTACGGATCAGAAGCTTCGGCAGACTATGTGATTGGAACAAGAACAAATATTCAAAATGACAAACCTATTATTGGTACTTATAATGTAAACTCGCAGGGTTCATCTGATATGTATTATAAAGGTGCAAATATGCTACACACACTACGTCAACTCGTTAATGACGACGAAAAATGGCGACAAATTTTAAGAGGCTTGAACAAGACATTTTTCCATCAAACCGTCACTACGCAAGAAATTGAAAACTATTTAAGTGAGAAGTCTGGACTCGATTTAACAGCCTTTTTTAATCAATATTTGAGAAATATTAAAATTCCAAACTTAGAGTATTCTATAAAAAATAATAAATTGAACTACCGTTGGACAAATGTGGTTGAAAACTTTAAAATGCCCATTGAAATAGAAGTCAACGGCGTAACTGAATGGCTCTACCCTACTACCATTTGGAAAACAATTAAAATTAGTTCCAAAAAAATCAATATAGATAGAAACTATTACATCAATCACAAACAACTAAATTAAAAATTAAATTCATATGAAAACAATACTATCCGTTCTGTTTTTACTATTAAGTTTTATGAGTTCCTCACAGGAATTTTCACAGGAATTTTCAATGGAACTACTTAAAAACAAAACTCCGCGAAACATCGGTCCAGGTGGCATGTCCGGACGAGTCACTTCTATTGATGTAGTACATTCCAACCCAGATATTATGTATGCGGGTACAGCATCCGGTGGCTTATGGAAATCGACTTCTGGAGGGATCAAATGGAATCCTATTTTTGAAAATGAAGCAACTGCATCTATAGGAGCTGTTGCTATTCAACAATCCAATCCAAGTGTTATCTGGGTAGGTACTGGTGAAGGAAACCCTAGAAATAGTCTGAACGGAGGTTATGGAATTTATAAATCATTAGATGGCGGTAAAAACTGGCAACTTATGGGTTTAGAAAAAACCAGACATATCCATCGTGTTATTATTGACCCTTCAAATCCAAAGACAGTTTATGCTGCTGCTATTGGATCTCCTTGGGGCGAACATCCTGAGCGAGGCGTTTACAAAACTATAGATGGTGGAGTCACATGGACTAAAATATTATATACAAATCAAAAAAGTGGAGCCGCTGATTTGGTAATGGATCCCAAAAATCCTAATAAATTGATTGCAGCCATATGGGAACACAAACGTTATCCTTGGTTTTTCAACTCTGGAGGCGAAGGCTCTGGCCTGTATAGCACCTATAATGGTGGAGATACTTGGAAAAAAATAAGTTCGGAAGATGGGTTACCAGAAGGAGATTTAGGAAGAATTGGTATAGCGATTGCTCCTAGTAAACCCGATGTTATTTACGCTCTTATTGAAGCAAAAAAAAATGCACTCTATAAAAGTATAGATGGTGGAGTTTCATGGAAAATGGTCAGCGACAACATGGATGAAATTGGGAATCGTCCTTTTTATTATGCAGACATTTATGTAGATTCTCAAAATGAAAATCGTTTGTTTTCAATTTTCACTTATGTCAATGTGAGTGAAGATGGTGGAAAAAGTTTCAAACAACTCATGCCAGCCTATGGCGTTGACAACGGTATTCACCCCGATCATCACGCTTGGTGGATACACCCTACCAATGGTGATTTTATGATTGATGGCAATGACGGCGGTATGAATATCACCAAAGATGGTGGAGACTCATGGCGATTTATAGGAAATTTGCCTGTGGCACAATTTTATCATATCAATATAGATAATGAATTTCCTTACAATGTTTACGGAGGTATGCAAGACAATGGTTCTTGGAGAGGGCCCGCCTATGTATGGCGTGCACAGGGAATTAGAAATTCATATTGGCAAGAAATAAGTTTTGGAGATGGATTTGATGTCATCCCTGATAAAGACGATACTCAATATGGATGGACCATGAGTCAAGAAGGCTATGTCAGTCGATACGATTGGAAAACAGGTAATAATTATATTGTACGTCCTACACATCCAGATGCTGATATTAGACTACGATTTAATTGGAATGCGGCTATAAATACAGACCCAAATTCAAATAGCACACTATACTTTGGAAGTCAATTTGTACATAAATCTACGGATAAAGGAGAAACATGGAACATCATCTCTCAAGACTTGACTACAAATGACCCAGACAAACTAAAGCAGCATGAAAGTGGTGGATTGACAATGGATGCTACTGGTGCTGAAAATCATTGTACCATTCTAGTAATTGAACCCTCAGAAGTTGAAGCTGATATGCTTTGGGTAAGTACCGATGATGGACGTGTACACTACACACAAAACGGAGGCAATCAATGGGTAGAAGTTACTAAAAACATAAAAGGTTTGCCAAAAGGAAGTTGGATTCCGCAAATCAAAGCTTCTAAAACAATCAAAGGTGAAGCTCTTTTAGTAGCTAACGATTACAGACGATTTAATTATACACCTTATGTATATCGCACTAAAAATTACGGAAAAACTTGGGAACGCATTGTGGACAGCAATGATGTAACCAGTTATGCCTTATCTATTGTAGAAGACAAAGAAGAACCTAATTTGCTGTTTTTGGGCACCGATGATGGTCTTTATATGTCTATTGATAAAGGAGATAAATGGATCAAATGGACGGAAGGATTCCCAACCGTTTCTGTAAAAGATTTAATCATTCATCCACGTGAGCAAGACCTAGTAATTGGTACGTTTGGACGTGCCGCATGGGTATTGGACGACATTCGTCCTTTGAGAGCAATTGCAAAAAATCAAAATTTACTCCAAAAATCAGTACATTTATTTGACCCACCTACGGCCTATCAAGCAGCCTATCAACAGCCTACGGGAAGTCGATTTGGAGGAGATGCCATGTTTAATGGAGAAAACAGAGACAGTGGAGCACAGTTTTCATATTATCTAAACGTAAAAGAAAAAGAGGCTATTACAAAAAATGAAGATGAAGATGAAACTGAAACTGAAAAAGATGAAACTGAAGATTCAACAACTGTAAAATGGGACTCTTTACAGCTTCAATTGTTTGACGGAGATCGTCTGATTCGAACCCTAAAACAAAAAGCGCCAAAAGATAATGGTTTTCACACTTGGAGATGGAACATGGACGAAAAAGGAGTTAAAAGGCCCTCTAAAAAATTAAGCAAATCAAAACGGGAATCTTCTGGTGTTCAAGTGCTTCCAGGAACTTATCGTGCAGTAATAAGCTATGGCGATCAAAATTCGGAAACTAGTATTGAGGTTCAAAACGATCCTCGAATTCAACAGAATGCAACAGCCATCCAAGCTGTTTATGAAACTTCAAAAGCATTTGAACATCTTCAGGAAGTTACTGCAAATGCTGTCCAACAACTTGTTGAAAGTAAAAATATCGTTTCTGAATTTTCTGACAAGCTAAGTGAAAAAGATGAAAAATTAAATAAAGATGCTTTGAGAAACTGCAAAGAAATTACGAAAAAAATAGACACTCTTTTAGCGCTCTATTTTGGTAAAAACGATACACGCCAAGGAATTACAAGCGACCCTGTAGTTTCTGTAACAGAGCGTATCGGAACAGCTTTGTATTACATTAGCACACGACAGAATGGAATTACAGACACAGAACAGATCCTTATTAAGCAAGCCAAAACAGCTATTGAAGATGCTTTAAAAGCTACAAATGACTTTTTTGAAAATGAATGGATAACATTTAAGTCTGAAATGGAAACCATAGACCTATCTCCTTTTAAAAGCCTTAAAACATTTGAGCTAAAAAATTAAACACATTCTTATGCATTTGCAATTTTTTAACTAACTTTCGAATAATTAATTTAAACTAAATGAAAAAATCTATCGTTGCTTCACTTCTAATTTTTAGCATATTAGCTTGCAAGAAGGAAGTCAAAAAATCAGAGTCAAAGTCAACAGAAATATCTAAGACAGAAAAAATTCAAGAACCTACTAAAAGTTCAGTCTTTTTATCCATCCAACTCAGTCCTAAAAGCGGGAGTTCTGTAAGTGGAACTACTGAATTTACAGAAAATGACGGCGTCGTTCAAATGACTGCGAAAATCAAAGGACTATCAGAAGGGTCTCATGCGATTCATATTCATGATAAGGGTGATTGTTCTTCAGCAGATGGTAAATCATCAGGTGGGCATTGGAATCCCACAGCACAACCCCACGGAAAATGGGGTGCTGAAACAGGGTATCACAAAGGAGATATAGGCAATTTTATTGTTAAAAATACTGGTAAAGAAACGACCGTTGAGTTTAGCACAGACGAATGGTGTATTGGTTGTGGAGATGACACAAAAGACATCCTAGGTAAAGGTATAATTGTACACCAAGGAGTAGACGATTTTAAATCCCAACCTTCTGGTGCTGCAGGCAGCCGTGTAAGTTGTGGTGGAATAATTCAGTAATTTAACTTTAAGAAAATAGATACAAAGCTACTTCAAAGAGGTAGCTTTTTTAATTTATTTTAAATGAATTTTCAAGTATGAACCCATCAGGAAGCGGTTGGATTACGAAACTATTAAGACTCCTCAAAGTCAATTCAGAATATGAATTTGAGTCGTTAGAACAGTTATATCCTAAACTTAGAAATGTTGGGTTTTTATATGGAAGTAATATGGCTACGCTCTGTCATGTAAAAGATAATCCCGATTATACCAATGAAGAGCGTTGTAAAATTAATTTACTAATTGCTTTATATACTGTCCACAAGCAAACAAAATCTACAAAACCATTTGAAAAAAGTTTATTAAATTTTTACAAAGAAATTACAGGCTATAAATCAACTTTTATAAGCACCATCTTAGGGACTAATTTAGAAACCATTCTTCATAAACGAATTCATATAGACAATAATATATTGACAAAAAATTTTAGTTTTTTTGTAACCAATGCTCTACTGTTCATGGATGTAATGGCCTATAGAAAATATTTAGAAGGAGAAAAAAATACAATTTATTATTTAAAACGGTTTGAAAACTCCATCAGAACGTTAGTGTTAAGTGCCTTAAATTCTAAATCGCTCAAAACGTCTTATGATGACAGTTTAATCAAACTCTTGGAATCTTCATTTCGATTTACAGATGATACTACACATAAATATAAAGTGGTTACAGATGCTATTCCATCAAAATTAGAATCTTTTTATTACTTAGATTTGGCGTGTATGTCAACTTGGAGTGACTTAAAACTCGAAGGGACTGAACAAGAATTTTTAAATAGTTTGGGGTCAGAACTTAAAATTTCAAAAGTTACAATAAAAGAATCCATAACATCAGTACAAACATTTTACACAACGCATAAAAGTAAAATGGCACTTTTAAACTCAAAAAATAGTGTCCAAAGTTTTTATGACAATACCAGTTTGATGGTTCGTAAACTGATCTCAAGAAATAGCAAACGTTTATTTAAGGAATTAAAAGAAAGTAAAGAATTGGTTAAATTACTATCTCAATCTACCCAGAGAGAACTTAATGATGACGAACAAAAACAAATGCAAGAACAGCTGTTAGATCTCTTAAAATCGATACCAAGTTTAGCAATTTTTTTACTACCAGGCGGAGCAATTTTACTCCCCCTTTTTGTGAAATTTATACCTAAAATATTACCCTCTGCTTTTGATGACAATAGAATAAATGATTAACTCATAAAAATACTACCTTTGTAACATGGGATTAAACAACAACGATATATTCAAAAAACTTAGAGTCGCTCACAAATTAAGAGATGACGATATTGTAAAAATTTGCAGTTTAAAAGATTTTAAAATCACCAAAAGTGAACTGAATGCAATTTTTAGAAACGAAACTCACCCAAAATATATGGAATGTGGCGATCAGTTTTTAAGAAATTTTTTAGATGGACTCATCATTCACTTAAGAGGTCCCATGCCTCCAAAAGGATCAAAACACATGCACACTCCTAAAAAATAATTTAGATGAAAAGATATTTTTTAATCGGTTGTTTTGCAACACTACTTATCAACTGTAAGGAGTCCAAAAAAAACTCTTCAATGGATGCTTCGTATGTACAGGCTTTAAACCAAAATCGTGAAATCCGTGCTAAAAATCGAGTGAACTATTTAGAGTTGGTGGGGTTATTTAAATTAGATTCCACCAACAATACATTTGGAAAAGCGACTTCAAATCATTTTGTTTTAAATATTAAAAATTTAGCAGCAACAATTGGAAGTCTTAATTTATCAAAAGACGAACTAACATTTTATGCTGCAAAAAACATCAAAGTCACAAATAGCGATGGAGAACAAATAGAACGTTTACCCCTCGAAATTGATGTCAATGGAAACTCCATTCAACTTTTTCATAAGCATCTAAAATGGCAGGTCATTACCCGCTCTGGAGAATTATATCTAAGGGTTTGGGATATGAAAAACCCCGCCATTCAAAACTTCAAAAGATTTAAGAATTACGACATCAGTAATGCATATATTTTTGAAGCGGACTTCAATTATTTTGAAACCACTCACTTAGAGTCTGTAGAATCAAAACTAGGAATTCCAGATATTACCGATTTTATAGGGCAAGTACGTTTTACTCACAAAGGAAACTCTTACAGTTTAGATGTTGGAAGTGAAGGATTTTTGATGGTTGGTGATTTAACTTCTGGAGAGAGTACCTATGGTGGCGGACGGTATATTTATATTGACCTTCCAAAAACAAATGGAGCTATTACTTTGGATTTTAATTACTTATTTAATCCACCCTGCTCCTTCTCAGAATATACAACTTGTTTGTTCCCACCACGACAAAATCAACTCACTTTTAGCGTGAAAGCAGGGGAACTTCTTGAAAAAGCACTTTAATAATTGAAAATTTCAGTAACAAATCATGAAATTGTCAGACTAACCTAGAAAATAACCAATTTGAAATCATCAGAACATAACTTTGTAGAACTTTTGCAAAAGCACCAAAATATTGTGCATAAAATTTGTAGGCTTTACACAAACGACTCTGATGCACATAAAGATTTGTTTCAAGAGATTACCATTCAGTTGTGGAAGGCTTATCCCAAATTCAGAGGCGACTCAAAATTTAGCACTTGGATGTATAGAGTGGGATTAAATACCTCTATTACCTTATACAGAAAATCTTTACGCCGAGTAGAAAGTCAAAGTATTGAACCAGTAGCTTATAAACTTTCTTATGAAGAATATGACGATACTAAGGATGAACAACTGAAAATGATTTATAAAGCTGTACACAAGTTAAACGATATTGAAAAAGGAATTATTTTCTTGTATTTGGAAAACAAAAATTATAAAGAAATTAGTGAAACACTAGGGATAAGTGAAGTTAATGCTCGTGTTCGAATGAACCGTATCAAAACAAAACTAAAAACACAGTTAAATTCTTAAGTATGGATGAATTAGAATTATTAAAAAAAGATTGGGAGACGTCTTCTAAAAACTATCCAGAATTAAATAAAGAGGATATTTATAAATTAATTTATAAGCGATCTTCATCGATTGTGAAATGGATTTTTATAATCAGTCTTCTGGAATTTGCATTTTGGACCCTCATATCCTTCTCCTTTAAGGATAGTAAAGACTTAGAAAAAATGGAGAGTTATGATGTAGATTACATTCTCTACCCTCTTATGATTTTGGGGTATGCTGTCTTAATTTATTTTTTCTATATTTTTTATAAAAACTACAAAAATATTTCAGCGACAGAAAATACAAAAACGTTAATGGAACGTATTTTAAAAACACGTAAAACCGTCAAACACTATGTGGTTTTTAATCTTGTTTTTATGTGTATCTCTATTATTGTTGGAGTGTATATAGAGATGACAAACAACCCAGATGTTCAAAATACACTTGCAAGAATTCAATCGGAAGGCGATGGAAACACTACTGTATTTTATTTGATTGTGATAGGAGTAAGTATTTTTGCGATGGTCGTTATTACAGCCATATTATTGGGGTTCTACTACTTGATTTATGGTCTTTTATTAAAACGTTTAAAATCGAATTACAAAGATTTAAAAGAACTGGAAACTGAATCCTAGTTTACCATTTTCTTTTAGTGTTCAGGGCTTCTTTTTCTAACAATTCATCTTGTGGAATCACTTTCATAAAAGAAGGATGTTGTTCAATCGCATACTCAATTTTTTCTACAATTTGATCAATCGATTCATTTTCGTAATCAATCTCCAAAGGTGCTTTAATTTCCATTGATTGAAGAATGTTTTTCTTCTTTACACGGATGCCTTTTTTATCAAAAGAGCGTCGGAAACCATCAATTACAATTGGAACAACTATGGGCTGGTAATGCTTAATAATATGCGCTGTTCCTTTTCGAATAGGCTTAAAAGGGGTAGTTGTACCCTGAGGAAATGTGATCACCCAACCATCATTAAGAGCCTTATTGATGTTTGATATATCGCTCATTTTAACCTGTCGACTTACATTTTCTCCAGAAGCACGCCATGTTCTTTCAATACTAATAGAACCAGCATAAGCAAATATTTTTGGAAGCAATCCAGATTTCATAGTTTCTTTAGCTGCTACAAAATACATATTCAATTTTGGATTCCATAAATAGCCAACATTTTTGATGTTGTCATCACGTCCACTCAAAGCCGCATTAAACACATGAAACATTGCCATCACATCAGCAAAATAAGTTTGATGATTAGAAATAAACAACACGTTTTGCGGTGGTAAATTTCGAAGAATTTCAGAGCCTTCAATTTGAAGTTCATTAAAACCTCTGTAACGTCGGTGACTTAATACACCTGCAATTCGAATGATCCATTTTTTTAAAAATAAAAATTGACCAAAAATATTTTTCTTAAAAAGACCCATTAAAATTTTGAAAATTTATTTTGCAAACCTAAGCTATTTTTTTAAAATTTGATTTAACATTGATTTAATTTCTATTAACATCATAGCAGTTGCACCCCAAACAATATGGTCCTTTAGTTTAAAAGCAGGAACTTCGAATGTTACCCCCTCAGATACCAATACTTCAGAGTAAACTTCTGATTTATCATCAAGGAGCTCTGTTAAAGAAACTTCAAGGATGGCATCAACTTCAGATTCTTGAAGGGTAAATGTTAGTGGCATCGTTGCAATTCCCAAAAAAAGAGACACCAAAAAATTACTGGGCGGTATATAAATAGAAGATAATTCTCTAATAACCTTAATTTTATCAGAGGACACCCCTATCTCTTCCCTAGTCTCTCGCAAAGCCGTTGCTTCTTTTGAAATATCTTCAGATTCTGGTTTACCCCCAGGGAATCCCACCTGAGCAGAATGTACTCCTTTATACGATTTTCGCAATATTAAAACCATCAGCGTCTCGCCTTTGGGACTTGGATAAAACAATGCCAAAACAGCCGCAGGTTTTGCGGATTTTCGTTCTTCTTTATAACGCTCTAATAATTGTTCACGAAAAGGAGGTGCCATTTTTAACTGCGTCTCAATTCCGGGTAAACTCAATTTATTTATTTCAAGAATCGTTTTTTCAAATGCCTTAAATCTCATATATTACATTTCAATAAATCAGTTACAACCTATGCGAGTTTTTATACTTTTATTTTTAAGTTTTATTTTGATCTGTTGTGAAGGTAAGAAAACTAATACAATCAAGCCAAAAAAAAATGATTCTACTTCTGTCATAGAAAAATCAATCCTAGATAAAAAAGAATCCAATTTCCTTCTGAATGACACCAATGTTATGGAATTTTTCTTAGACTATGACCAAAAACATAAAGAAGATAAGGTAAGAATCACCACTGATTTTGGAACCATTGACATTCATCTGTTTGAAGCGACTAAATTTCATCGATCCAATTTTATTTATCTTACAAAAAAACAGTATTTCGACGGTACTCAATTTTACAGAGTGATTCAGAATTTTGTAATTCAAGGCGGAAATAGTGATGACCGACAAACCTCCATAAAACGACGAAACATCGGCAAATATTTACTTCCAAATGATTACGATAAAGGATTTAAACACGACCGTGGCATGCTCAGTATGCCGAGCAAAAACATAGAAAACCCTTATAAGAAGGCCTCCCCTTTTGAGTTTTTCATTGTGCAACAACAAGGTGGCGCACATCATTTAGATGGCGATTATACCATTTTCGGAAAAGTGATTCGCGGTATGGAAGTGGTGGATAAAATTGCAGCCGTCCCCACCGATGCCTCCGATTGGCCTCTTCAAAATGTATTCATCCTAAAAATTGAAATCTTAAAATAACTTGAAATCCACAACAGTAATAACATATTTTAAGTACATTGTAACTCTTATTTTAATCCTATAAAATCATAAACCATGAATATTACTGTATCAAAACCTTACCTCAAATTTTTTTGTTTGAGTTGTCTAACTCTGATTGTAAGCTGTAAAAAAGATATGAAAACACAATCTGATAATATTTTATTACAAGAATGGCAAGGTCCCTATGGTGGCGTTCCAGCATTTGACAAAATGAATGTTAGCGATATTCAATCAGCTGTTGAAACGGGCATGGAACTCAATCTTGCGGAGATCGAAGCTATTGCAAATTCAACAGAACCAGCCACTTTTGAAAACACCATCGCAGCGATGGAACGCTCTGGAGCAGAATTGGATCGTGTGTTTTCATATTATGGAATAATGAGTAGCAATATGTCTTCGCCTGAATTCCGAGAAGTTCAAGGAGTCCTCGCACCAAAATTATCCGAGTTTTCTTCTAAAATCAATCAAAACAAAGCACTTTTCAATCGCATAAAAACGGTTTATGACGCCTCAATGACAACCCCTTTAGACGCCGACCAACAACGTGTTGTAGAACTTACATACAACAGTTTTGCCATGCGGGGTGCAGAACTAAGTACTGATAAAAAAGCACGGTACGCAGCGATTGACAAAGAGTTATCAACCCTCTACAACACTTTTTCAGACAATGTACTTCACGACGAAGAGAATTATGTAACTTTTTTGAATGCCAATCAATTGGATGGACTCTCTGAAGGGTTTATTAAATCTGCTGCTGCTATTGCCACCGAAAAAGGAAACGAAGGCAGTTATGCCATTACAAATACTCGTTCTTCAATGGATCCATTTCTCACCTATTCGACTAACAGATCTTTAAGAAAACAAGTTTGGACCAATTATTATTCTAGAGGAGATAACGGAGATGACTACGACAACAACAGTATCATAGCTCAAATTTTAAAATTACGTCGCGAACGTGTGGAGCTATTGGGACATAAAAATTATGCCGAATGGCGTTTACAAGATCGCATGGCAAAAACGCCCGAAAATGCGTTGGCTTTGATGGAAGCTGTTTGGCCTGCATCCATTGCTCGTGTTCATGAAGAAGTAGCGGACATGCAAGCCGTTGCCAATGCAAATGGAGACAGCATCACAATTGAGCCTTGGGATTACCGTTTTTATGCTGAAAAAGTACGCGTCGCTAAATATGATTTAAACAGTGATGAAGTGAAGCAATACCTTCAACTTGACAAACTGAGAGATGCCATGTTTTACGTTGCTGGTCGTTTATTTAATTATGAGTTTACGCCCGTCCCAGAAGGCAGTGTTCCTGTCTTTCAAGAAGATGTAAATGTTTGGGAAGTGACGGATAAAGATACAGGGATGCATATTGGACTTTGGTATTTGGATCCGTATGCACGTCAAGGAAAACGTTCTGGAGCGTGGGCAACCACCTATAGAAGTCACACCACTTTTGACGGTAAAAAAACAGTCTTGGCTTCCAACAACTCTAACTTTGTTGAGCCTGCCGCTGGCGAAGCCCTACTTGTCTCTTGGGACGATGCAAACACTTTTTTCCATGAGTTTGGTCATGCTTTGCACTTCTTTTCATCCAATGTGAAATACCCTACTTTAAATGGTGGTGTTAGAGATTATACAGAGTTTCAATCTCAGTTGTTAGAACGTTGGTTATCTACAGACGAAGTGATCAATCAATTTCTAGTGCATTACAAAACAGGTGTTGTGATTCCACAAGAATTGGTAGCGAAAATTAAAAAAGCAGCGACCTTTAATCAAGGGTTTGGAACGACCGAATATTTAGCATCGGCATTGATGGACATGAAACTCCACCTTGCTGATCCTGAAAATATTGATATTGATGCGTTTGAAAGACAAACCTTAGCAGGCCTCAAAATGCCAACAGAACTTCCAATGCGCCACCGCACACCACACTTTGGACATGTATTTTCTGGAGAAGGCTATGCAACAGCCTACTATGGTTATATGTGGGCAGATGTACTGACCGCAGATGCTGCAGAAGCATTTCAAGAAGCACCAGGCGGGTTTTATGACAAAGACCTCGCCCAACGTCTGGTAAAATATTTATTTGAACCAAGAAACTCTATGGATCCGGCAGAAGCATACAGACTGTTTAGAAGTCGTGATGCTAAAATTGAAGCGCTCATGCGCGACCGTGGTTTTCCTGTGAACTAAAGAATTACATATAGTTTATGATAAAAGCTGATTCGATGGGATCAGCTTTTTTTATGCCATCAAAAATGCTCTTTATATGGGCATAACTCCTTTTATTACATTCATTAATTTTCATTTGTTGTTTATTTATTTTAAAACACAAGTAATACATTGTCAGGTGGTTACAGTTAATTTGAGATGTGTTTTTTTGGAAACTTAAAAAATATGTTATAGGTTTGAATGATGAGATGAAGACCCCAAGTTTAAAATCTTTGTAAGCAGCTTAACCAGATGTAAACGATTGTTTTATTTGAATTATAGATGCGGGGTCAAGCAAGATACTTGCACATTTGATTTTTGATAAAGAAACCAAAAGTTCCTGTTATCCGGAAATAGAGACGTATAAAGAGGAGGTTTGTTCTTCATATAACGAGTTAGCCACCATTTGAAATCACTCTTATGAAGAGAAATTTGACAGTTATTTTAGGAGCAGGATTTTCAGCAAATGCAGGAATGCCAACTGCAAGTACTATTGCAGAAAGATTCAATAGAGATTTAAAAGAAAAGCTTCTTTCCGCTTCGTCGAGCGAATGGTTTTGGATTGATGATAAGGATAAAACTTTTATTCATAATGGAAGATTAAACTATGATTATTTAGCTTATTCTTATGTGTTTAATGAATTAGTAAAAAGTTACGTTTCAGATAGAGGCAGTTTTATCTATTATGAAGATTTTTATCAATATATCATTGATAATTTCCAAAACCCTGATTGGGTTGAAAATTTATTTGAAATAGCGAAAAAATCGCTTCTTAACGATAAGCCATTTTTTCTAGAAGAGAAAAATAAAGAATATTATGAAAGTTATTTACACGCATTCAACACAAAACAATTTCAAAAAGTTAGTGCTATTCTCAACTATTTAATTGGAGATATTTTAACTGTGATTCCTAAAACTGACGCTGAATTAATAGAAATATATCAAGGCTTTGTTGACCATTTATCTAATTTCGGAAATATAGATATTTTCACACTTAACCACGACTTACTGCTGGAAAGAGTTTTAGACTTAAATAAAATAGAATATTCAAAAGGTTTTAATTCACAAGATTCACCAATAAGTCATAATGATTTACAAGTTCCATACTTCAATAACACATTTAATGAAAAAATAAGGATTCATAAACTTCACGGCAGTTTAGATTTTTTTCAATTCAGACATTATGCAGATGCTGGTAAATCATTTCTGCAACCAACTGGAGAATATGATTATTATATGACTAGTAGCTATTCTGCGAAACATAATGCAATCCGTATTAATTTAGGAACTAAAGAAATACTTCAAGATTACAATTTTGACATAGTACCAAAATTTATAACTGGGACAAGAAAATTAGACACTATCGAAAATGATTTTTTATTCAAACAATTATTTCTAAATTTTCAAAAAACAATTGATGAAAGCGAAAACTTATTTATTTCTGGTTACTCATTCAGTGATGAACATTTGAATGAAAAATTAAAAGCAAAAGAATTTAATTATATCAATCAAAACCCAAGTAAGGAATATCCATACGACGGAAATGGTAAGAATGTAAAAAGTCTGGATGAATTAAAAAACGGTGGCTAACAATGTATATGAAAAATAGGGTGAAAAGTGCTTAAACAAAGGCTAGTACTTTTTTGCGAAGTCCTCCATATTTTTAATTTGTATTTTAGAGAACGAAAAGATAAAAATAAAATGAAAAATATGGCTAAGTACAAAACCAAAAGTAAGTGCTTATCAATCGCCCCACTTTTCATATACAAACACGTTGGCCACAATAAAAAATAATCAATGGATATAAGAGAACAAATTGTTGAAGACCAAATAGAAAAGTTAAATGAGAATTTAGACTTGAAAGACGTTAATAAAGCTTTTCAAATTTTTGGTCACAGCCTTTTCATTGACAGTAGCGTGTATTCATATGATCAAAATAATGATGTTGACGGTGGTCAAGACAAACAAATTGATAATATAACTATTGAACAAAAAGATGGAGAAGGAATCATTTTCATTACCCAGACCAAAAACGAGGATTCATTTTCTTCAAATTCTTTGATTCAAATTCGAAATGGGCTGAATTGGATATTCAACAAAAAGAGAGCTGACATTGACACTTTGACAAATGTAAAATTTAGAGATAAAATAAAAGATTGTAAAGACTTAATAGCCCTTGTTGGACCTTCAAATATCGAAGTAAGAGTCGGATACCTTACTAATGGTTTATCGACAAATATTTCTGATGAATGCATTCAAGAACTTGACACTATCAAAGAAAAATTTGACAATGATACATTTTCCAAATTCACATTTGAAATGATTGGTGCAATTGAAATTGTAGATAGACTAAACGCTCAGGAAAAGAAAAACAAAAAAATAGAGACTGATATAAAAATAAAGTATGACGCAAACTCACCATCATTAATTAAATATCATTCTCACGGCTTAAAAGGTATTATTTGCACCACAACAGCAAAGGAAATTTCGAGATTCGTTAATGAAGATGAAAAAGGCTTTGTATTTGACTTAAATGTCAGAAAATACCTAGGAAATCTAGGGACTGTTAATAAGGATATAAAGGAAACCTGTTCTGATAAAGATACAAGTCATTTGTTTTGGTTTTTGAACAATGGTGTTACAATCGTTTGCGACAAGGTTGACCCAGTAACAGATCCTGACAATCCTCATTTGAAAATCGAAAATTTACAAATTGTAAATGGATGCCAAACTTCCTCGTCATTGGCAATTTCCGAACAAGAAGGGATTCTACAAGAAAACACAACTGTAATACTTAAAGTATTTGAAACTTCAGACTTAGACTTAGTTGACAAAGTTGTTTTGACTACAAATAATCAAAACAAAATCACAAATAGAAACCTAAGAGCAAATGATAGGATTCAGAGGGATTTAGAAAAAGCATTTTCAATTCACGATTATTTTTATGAAAGAAAACCGAGGCAATTTCAAGATGTAGACTCAAATAAAATAATTCCAAATGAATTAGCAGCAACTGCTTATCTTGCAATAGCACTAAAGCGACCTTCTGATGCTAGAAGTAGGAAGTATAAAATATGGAGTGACTATTATGATAGTATTTTTAAAAGCATACACGTTGAAATGTTTATTGTGAATCATTTAATTAAACAGAGAGCTTCCAAATACATTAACAATTCGAATTTAACCAATAGTCCAGACGACATAAAGAGGTATATAGCAAAGAACGGTCAATTCCATATAGCGAGAATGACAAGCTTTATGTATAGAAAATCAGATAATTGGACAGATGTTGAATTGTTAAAAACTCAGCTTTTAGAAATTGAATCTTCTGCTGATTTTCTTGACAGATATACACAACAAGGATTTGAGGCAATCATAGAAATTTTAAATAATAAAGAAGATTTAAAGACAGACTTAAACAATACTCTTAAGTCTTCTTCTTTTGACAATTTAATGAGTGTTGAATTACATAGTAAATACAGTGGCTAACAATGTATATGAAATCATAGCACCCTATCGGGATGCTACGCTTCATATACTTAACGTTAGGGGCTATTTGACAAACTAATTAAAGAGAAGGAATAGTTGAAAAAAAAATGAAAAACTGGGTAGCATTAATAATAACATATATCTTAATCCCCGCTGCGCAAAGTCTCCAGACTTTGAGTTTTGTTTAGCAAAGCCTGACTTCGTCTAATCTTTGGTTTCTTGACTTAGCACCACATAAAAAAGGCAAGAATGCATTGTAAAGTAAAAAACTATCAAAACAAGCTGAGTTCATAGTTTTTATTGATAGCTTTGTAATCTCAATAAGAACCATTATGACCATCACACAACTCAAATATGTATTAGCAGTTGCTGAACATCAAAACTTTACCAAAGCAGCCGAAAAATGCTTTGTCACACAACCCACGCTAAGCATGCAAATTCAAAAATTGGAAGACCAGTTAGCCATCCAGATTTTTGATCGCAGTAAAAAACCAATTGAATTGACCGAGGTTGGGCGCAAGATTGTAAATCAAGCCAAAAATATTGTCAATGAAGCCGATCGTATCACTGATATTGTAGACCAACAAAAAGGATTTATTGGGGGTGAGTTCAAATTAGGGATCATTCCAACAGTAATGCCAACGCTATTACCAATGTTTCTTAAAACATTTATCAAACGCTATCCTAAAATAAAGCTCAAGATAGAGGAACTGAATACCGAAGAAATTATTCAACGCATTAAGGATGGGCATTTAGATGCTGCCATAGCAGCTACCCCTCTAAAAAATGAACACATCAAAGAGCGTGTGTTGTTTTACGAGCCTTTTGTGGGGTACATCCCTAACAATCATCGGTTGACCTCCAAAAAAACCTTAGAGGTCTCTGACTTGGATATTAATGACATGTTGTTATTAGAAGATGGGCATTGTTTTAGAGATGGAGTGCTTAATTTATGCAAAGCAAATAAAACTTCCGATCAAAACGAATTTCAATTAGAAAGTGGGAGTTTTGAAATGTTAGTAAAACTAACAAATGAGGGTATGGGAATGACACTGCTCCCCTACTTACACACTTTAGATTTAAAAGAAAAAGAACAACAAAACTTACATTATTTCAATGAACCTTCGCCCGCTAGAGAAGTTAGTTTGATCTACCATAAAAGTGAATTAAAAATTCAAATTATTGATGCCCTTCATAACATCATATCAGGAATCATTCGGGGAGCAATTGCGTTTCAAAATGTTCAAATTATAAGTCCAATAGCAACATAAAAAAAGTGGCCTCTCGACCACTTTTACAGATTAATTTTATGAAAAAGACTAATTCAAATAAACCATACATTGTTTCAAATCTGGATTAAATACTACCAGGTTTTGAATAAATAATTTTAATTCTTCTATTTCGTATGGTAATAAACGTTGAACTGCCTTTTGAACTTCTTTACAAAAAAGGGTGGTATCAAAACTCACCTTATTCAGTACCGTTTTGGTGTACTCAAACATTGCTCTTGACATTTTATAGAAATTAAAATTAATAAAAAGTAATGTTATTGAATAGGCGTGTAATTTTGTGATTAGATCCTAAAGTTAGTGAAAAAGAAAGACACCTAGCGAACTTTAACACTATCTTTTGATATATTTTTACTTGAGTTTCAGAGACCATTCGAAGTCAAAAGAAGAGACCTCATCTCCAGCCAAATCAATGCCTTTGGCTGTTAAAACTAGTGTTTGCCCATCACCCGTAGCAAGCGCTTTTTCTAGGGCTTCATCCACAAGATTACCTTGATCGCATGAGAAGGTAATAAGGCCTTTTGCTTTTTTGTTAAAGCTGGCATTGTTATTAATAACCAACATAGAAACGTTTTTATTTAAGGCTTGAATTTTCATCATAATCAGAGCTCCTGTAGATAATTCTGCCGCCATCCCTTGAACCGCCCAAAACATAGATTTAAATGGGTTCTGATTGATCCAACGGTGCTTTACGATCACTACACATTTTTGTGCATCAATTGATTTTGTACGCACGCCTGTTAAAAAAGCAGATGGTAATTTGAAAAGTAAAAAAAGATTGAGTTTTCTTGGCGTAAAATTCATGAGTGCTCTTAGATAGTTAGCTAAGATAGGTATTTTTTAAGAATCTTTATTTGTTAATATTAAGTTAAAATATAATACTATGTTATACATAATACCTTTTTATGTATTAGGTTTGTTGAAAATTAATAGCAATGAAAATAGAAAACACAAAAGCACAGATGCGAAAAGGTGTATTAGAGTTTTGCATATTGTCCGTCTTAAAAAACGAAGATGCCTATGTTGCTGAAATTTTAAAAACCCTAAAAGAAGCAAAACTGTTAGTGGTTGAGGGAACGATATATCCCCTATTAACGCGGCTTAAAAATTCTGGTTTACTCAACTATCGTTGGGAAGAATCGACGACCGGACCTCCTAGAAAATATTATACACTCACTGAAAATGGAGAGTTATTTTTAATTGAGTTAACGACCACATGGAGTGAACTCCACAATGCAGTAACTTTAGTAACCCTCCCAAAAACCACAAAAAAATGAACAAAACTGTAAGTATAAATTTAGCCGGTATCTTTTTTCATATTGATGAAGATGCATACCAAAAACTTCAAACTTATTTTGAAGCCGTCAAAGCATCACTTCAAAATACAGAAGGCGCTTCTGAAATTATAGCTGATATCGAAGGACGTGTAGCAGAACTGTTTTCGGAACGTATTAAAACAAGCCAACAAGTTATATCAAACAAAGAAGTGGATGAAATTGTATCCATAATGGGACAGCCTGAAGACTATAAAATAGACGAAGAACTTTTTGAAGAAACTTCTGAAAAAGACAAATCAGACAGTCAAAAACGACGTTTATTCAGAGATCGAGACAACTCATACATAGGTGGTGTATCTTCTGGTTTTGGGTATTATTTTGGAGTCGACCCGCTCATTATAAGATTGTTTTGGGTGATCTTAATTTTTGGAGCTGGAATGGGACCCTTACTATATATTATTTTATGGATTTTAATTCCTGCGGCGAATACAACTGCTGAGAAATTGTCCATGATGGGAAAGCCCATCAACATTACCAATATTGAAAAAAAAGTAAAAGAAGAGTTTGGTAATGTTAAAGAAAGCTTAGGGCGTGTAAAAGACAGCGTCAACTCAGGATCACTCAATGATTTTGGGAAAAACATCCAATCAAAATCACGTTATTTTTTTGAAACGATTGGCGATCTTATTTTGCTCTTCTTTAAACTGATTTTTAAAACAATTGGGGTAATCTTTATCATTCTAAGTATTGTTATTCTCATTGGATTTTTTATCAGCTTACTCTCTGTTGGTATTGCAGATGCCGTACATTTTCCGGGGATGGATTTTGCAGACTTGATCAATTCCTCAGGCTTGCCGATATGGTTGGTTTCTATTTTAGCACTACTAGTAACTGGAATTCCGATGGTTTTTATATTGCTATTAGGTCTGCGCATGGTCTCCAAACGCATGTCTTTAGTGAATTTATACACTAAATTATCACTATTAGGAATTTGGCTTATTGTCCTGATTACACTCATTATATTTAGTCTTAGACAAGCCGCCGATTTTAGAATAGATGCGAGTGTCACAGAACAAGCTGAATTGCCAATTACAAATACAGATACTTTGTATCTAGAAATGAAGGGTAACCCTTTATATTCGAAATATTTGCATCGTGATAATGACTTAAAAATTATATATGACGAACAGGATACGAAGCAAATTTATGGATCTAATGTTAGACTCATTGTACAGTCTACAAAAAATTCTGTTGGGACTATTTCAGTCGAAAAAAAAGCATCTGGAATTGATTATTTAAAAGCAAAAGACCGTGCTAAGGCGCTGGAGTATCAATATGAGTTTAAAAACAACACATTATCTTTAGATGGGTTTTTTCTTACTAATATAGAACATCAGTACAGAGGGCAAACAATTGAGATCATTATAAAACTGCCCATTGGCAGTGTCTTATTCGCTGACGAAAACACCTATTCTTACCACAGAAATATTTCGAGATATAACGATATTTTAGATAATGGAAAAGAAGAACACTATCTTAAAATAGCCCACAAATCCATGCGTTGCTTGGATTGTCCAAACCTAAATAATAACGAATAACCTAAACCCAAATTATCATGATGACACTTGTAAAATTTATTAGCCTCACTATTGTAAGTCTAGCTTTAAGCTCCTGTCAATTCAACTCCTTTCCATTTAATAAAGGGGTGCGCGGCAACGGCGTTGTAGTAACCGAACAACGCCCCATTAATGGATCGTTTAACAGTATCGAAGTAAGTACTGGAATTGATCTTTTTCTAACACAAAGTGAGAGTCCGAATATTTCTGTTCAAGCGGATGAAAATATTCAGGAATTAATTATTACAGAAATTAAAAACGAAACACTAAAAATTTACATGGATAAAAGCAGTCACCATGTTACCTCCAAAAAAGTAGTGGTCAATTTTCTCACAATTGAACAAATCAAAGCTACAACTGGGAGTGAGGTTTTTAGTACCAATACACTAAAAGTTCCAAGTCTTGATTTGAGTACTTCTAGTGGAAGTGAAATGGAGCTATCCGTTGAAACCCGTCGAATTAGTAGCAGCAGTTCTAGCGGTAGTGAATTAACCTTAAAAGGAAGTACCGAAGAGTTTATTGGAAGTTCATCAAGTGGAAGTGAATTAAATGCTTCAAAGTTAATTACCAATTATTGTGAAATAAATGCGTCGAGTGGATCCGATTTATCTGTAAATTGCCAAGAAGAACTCAACGCGAAAGCCTCTAGTGGCGCACACATTAAAAACCACGAAGCTGCTATAAAAAATATTATTAAATCTTCTTCAGGGGGACATATTGATACTAAAAATTAAAATCTATGGAATCTAATTATTCAAAATTGTATGCAGGGAGTTTTATTGTGGTTCAATTAATCACTCAAAACCTAGAAAAACAAGGCATCACTCCCATTGTTAAGGATGAAACAGAATCCGCTAGATTAGCTGGTTTTGGAACTCCCACCTATGAATTTCAAGAGCTGTATGTACACTCGAGTGAAAAGAAAAAAGCAGAAGCTATTGTTGCTACCACCTTAGCAGAATTTTAAATTATTACCTCTACTTTGTAGTAAAGTTGTATTTTAGTAAACTCTAACATATATTTTATCACAATGAAAAATAGTCTTTTTTATATCTGTCTAATTTCTCTATTTATTGGATCCAGTCAATCCATTGAAATTCCTGTTGACACGATTGTGACCACTACCCATGCAACAACCGTAAAAGGGGTGAAATTTGATTATACTGCAGAAACAGGGATGCAACCCGTTTGGGATAAAAATGGTTTGCCAATTGCGAGCTTATTTTATACCTATTATACAAGAAACAATATAAAAAACAAGGCTACACGTCCTTTAATCATTTCTTTTAATGGAGGTCCAGGCTCTGCCTCTGTTTGGATGCATGTTGCCTATACAGGTCCTCGAATTTTGAATGTAGATTCTGAAGGCTACCCAGTTCAACCCTATGGATTTAAAAACAACCCAAACTCTATTTTAGACGAAGCGGATATTGTTTTTGTTAATCCTGTAAATACAGGATATTCCAGAATGCTTCCAAATAAAGAAGGAGAAATGCCCGATCGAGAACAGTTTTTTGGAATTAACGAAGACATCAAATATTTAGCGGAATGGATCAATACATTTGTAAGTCGTAAAAACAGATGGGAATCTCCTAAATATATCATTGGCGAAAGTTATGGTGGAACTCGTGTGATGGGCTTGTCTTTAGAACTCCAACAAAATCAATGGATGTATTTAAATGGTGTGATTTTAGTATCTCCTGCTGATTATAAAGTCTTACGTGTTGGTGGTCCCGTTTCCTCCGCATTGAACCTCCCCTATTACACGGCAACCGCTTGGTATCACAACAAATTACCTTTAGCACTGCAATCTAAAGATTTGTTAGAGATTCTTCCAGAATCTGAAGCCTATGCCATTAACACACTCATTCCGGCATTGGCTAAAGGAGGATTTATTGATGCCGATGAAAAAATGGCAGTGAGTGAAAAAATGGCCTATTATTCAGGGTTGAGTCAAAAAGTAATTTTACAACATAATTTAGAAGTTCCTAATTCATTTTTTTGGAAAGAATTACTTCGAGATGATACAGGTCAAACAATTGGACGTTTGGACTCTCGTTACCTTGGAATAGACAAAAAAGAATCTGGAAACAGTCCCGACTACAGCGCAGAGCTTTCCTCTTGGCTGCATTCATTTACACCTGCCATCAATCATTATATAAAAAGTGAATTAAAATTTAAAACCGATTTAAAATACAATATGTTTGGATCTGTTCGTCCTTGGAATAATGACGATGACAATACACGAGACAATCTAAGATTGGCCATGGCACAAAATCCGTATCTTAAAGTGCTGAATCAATCTGGATATTATGATGGAGCAACCACTTATTTTAATGCAAAATATACCTTATCGCAAGTAGATCCTAGTGGCAAAATGAAAGATCGATTTACATTTAAAGGTTACAGAAGCGGACATATGATGTATTTGAGGAATGAAGATTTAATTCAGGCTAATGATGATTTAAGACAATTTCTTAAAGAATCTTCTGCCAATGGGAAAGCTGCTAAATATTAATGCAAACTCCGCTTATAAGTATTCTGGTTCCCTTTAAAAACACGGAATCTTATATAGTAGAATGCTTAGATTCTATTGTACAACAAACATATTCCCATTGGGAACTTATTATTATTGATGATGGTTCCACAGATGCGAGTTATCAACTTGTACAAAATTATGCTAATTCCGATGCTCGAATCCACTTACTCAGCAATACTGGTAACGGAATTATTGAAGCGCTTCGAACGGGCTATAAACTGGCCAAAGGCACTTTTGTGACTCGTATGGACAGTGATGATGTAATGGCTTTAAACAAACTTGAGCAAATGCAACAATCGCTTGTAACACGTGGAAAAGGTCACTTGGCATTAGGAAACGTTCAGTATTTCTCAAAAACAGGTGTCGGAAAAGGCTATAAACGCTACGAAGACTGGCTCAATAGGCTAACTTCCAAAGGCAATAACTTCAACGAAATTTATAAAGAATGTGTAATTCCCTCTCCCTGTTGGATGGTTTACAAAACTGATTTTGACCACTGCGGCGGATTTTCTCTAGATATTTACCCTGAAGATTATGATTTAGCGTTTCGGTTTTACAGACAGGGACTCGAATGTATTCCTTCAAATGAAGTACTCCATCATTGGCGCGATTATGCTGTAAGAACTTCGAGAGTAGATGCGCATTATGCTGAAAATTCATTTTTAGAAATAAAGGTCAATTACTTTTTAGAACTCTCTTACAATAAAAACAAAACATTAGTTATATGGGGGGCTGGTACCAAAGGAAAAAAAGTAGCGCAGTTACTTATTGAAAAAAATACTCCTTTTGAATGGGTCTGTGACAACCCAAAAAAAATAGGAAAAGACATTTACAATCAAACCCTAAAACCTTTTGAATACCTAAACTCAATCAAAAACTATCAAAGTATTGTTACTGTTGCCAACCAAGAAGCGCAATTGGAAATCAAACAGTATTTTCAAGCGCATCAAAAGACCTCCATGAAAGATTATTTCTTCTTCTGTTAACCAAATCAAATTTTAGTTTTTATATTTGACAACTCAATCCATCAGATGCAGTTTTTACAACCAGGTTTTTTTTACGCACTTCCAGCACTGCTCATCCCTATTTTTATTCATTTATTTCAACTCAGACGTTTTAAAATTCAAGAATTTACAAATGTTGCCTTACTAGAAAAAATACGTTTTCAAACTCGAAAGAGCTCTCAACTGAAAAAATGGCTTATTTTACTGATACGACTTCTATCAATTGCAAGTATTATTATAGCCTTCAGTCAACCTTTTTTATCCAATCAAACAGTCCAAAAAAAGACTTCTGAAACCGTTGTCTATTTAGATAATTCCTTCAGTATGCAAGCTATTGGTCCTAAGGGTTCGCTTTTGAGTAGAGCGGTTCAAGATCTAATTACGGGCTTTGATGAAAATGAAAAAATTGGGCTATTAACTAATGATAAGAGTTACAAATCAACCTCAGTAAAAAACTTAAAAACAGACTTACTTTCAATGAAGTACAGTCAAAATCAGTTGAACTTAAATACGCTGATTCTAAAAGGAAAAGCACTATTTTCGGACTCCAAAACCAGTTCAAAAACACTTGTTATAGTGTCTGATTTTCAACAACAAAAAGAGGAAATCCTGTCCGTACTAGACACTTCAATACAGGTTGTCTTAGTGCCTTTAAAACCAATCAACACTGCCAATAGTTATATTGAATCTATATCTTTAGAACCCTCTCTAAACACCAATTACACTTTGAATGTTATTGGGAAATCCTCGAGTAAAACAACCGACAGCATCCCTGTGACTCTATACCAAGACCAGAGAGTCGTTGGGAAATCTATTTTAGAAAAATCTAAAAACTACCAAACTGCATTTGTTTTATCAAACACGTTAGAGTTTAACGGCAAACTTTCCGTCGAAGACACTCAAATACCCTTTGATGACACCTTCTATTTTAATATTCCAAAAGCCGAAAAAATAGCGGTTTTAGCTATTAACGAAAATTCAAATTCTACATTTTTAAAGAAATTATATCCTAAGGATGAATTTTTATTTCAAAGTCAAAATTACAAGACATTAGATTATAGTCAAATTAAATCCCAAAATCTTATTGTATTAAATGGTTTGAATCAGATTTCAATCGCCTTAAAAAATAGCCTCGAAACGTTTATGGATACTGGTGGCATAGTCGTAATGATTCCAACTAAAAACGGCAACTTACAATCTTATAATCAGCTTCTAGCTACACAAACAAAATACAGGTTTGAACAAACTAAAATTCAAGAGAAACGCATCACCAACATTGCGTTTAATCATCCTATTTTAAAAGATGTTTTTGAAGAAAAAGTTACTAACTTTCAATACCCAAAGGTTCAATTTTATTACCCTCTCACTACTACCACAAATAGCGTGTTATCGTTTGAAGATCAACAGCCTTTCTTAGTTCAATTTAAGAAATTATTTGTCTTTACTGCTGCCGTAGAAACGAAGGACTCTAATTTTGTAAATTCCCCATTAATAGTTCCAACATTTTATAATATTGGAAGATCAAGTTTAAAAACACCCCCTTTATACTATTGGATTGACACAGAAAATATATTTGATATTAAAATAAATTTACTGAAAGATCGTATTTTAAAATTAGAAAGAAATGATAGACAATTTATTCCTTTACAAACAAATTTTAATACCAAAGTTAGCATCACTACAAAAGAGTATCCAAATGAACCTGGACACTATTCCGTCTTAAAAGACAAGGACACCTTGACACAAATAAGCTATAACTATAACAGAAATGAAAGCCAGTTATACTATTCAGATGTTACAAAAATAAAAGGAGTTTCGATTCAGAATTCTTTGAGCACCACACTTAAAAACATAAAAATTGAGGCGAATGTGACTTGGTTATGGAAATGGTTTGTTATTTTTGCACTAATATTATTAGCTTTTGAAATGCTCATCTTAAAATATTTTAAATGAACGTACTTATAAAATCAGCTACAATTCTTGATGACAAAAGTGATTTCCACAATCAAACTCAAGATATTTTAGTTGAAAACGGTTTCATTACTCAAATTGCTAAATCTCTAAAAAACACAAATAAATATCCTGTAATATCGTTAGAAAATCTACATGTATCTTGTGGCTGGTTCGATAGCAGTGTGTCTTTTGGTGAGCCTGGGTATGAAGAACGTGAAACGATTGCAAATGGATTACAAGTCGCAGCGGCTTCTGGTTTTACAGACATCGCTCTAAACGCTCATACAAATCCCGTGATTGACTCTCACTCAGACATTGCATTTGTAAAATCAAAAGCAACCAATTTTGCAACCAACTTACACCCTATTGGGGCACTTACAAAAGGAAGTAAAGGAGTAGACCTTGCTGAATTATTTGATATGAAATCGGCTGGAAGCATCGCTTTTGGAGATTATAAAAAACCGATTGAAAATCCTAATCTCCTCAAAATAGCTTTACAATATACATCCAGTTTTGATGGTCTGGTGCACTCCTTTCCACATGAACCCAAAGTAGCTACAAATGGAGTTATGAATGAAAACATAACGAGCACTCTACTCGGACTCAAAGGACTTCCAGCATTGTCGGAAGAATTACAAATTGCACGTGATTTATTCCTCTTAGAATACACAGAAGGCAAGCTGCACATTCCAACAATTTCTACAGCAAAATCAGTAGATTTAATTCGTGAAGCCAAAGCAAAAAAACTAGACATCAGTTGTAGTGTAGCCATCCATAACTTAGTATTTACAGATGAAAGCTTGAGCGACTTTGATACCAATTTTAAAGTAAATCCCCCCTTGCGAACGCAGTCAGATATTGAGGCGCTTATTTTGGGACTCAAAGACGGGACAATAGACATGGTCACAACCGATCATGATCCGATTGATATAGAACATAAAAAAATAGAATTTGATTATGCTAAAAATGGCACTATCGGATTAGAAAGTGCTTTTGGCGTACTGAATGCTTTATTTACAACCAAAAAAACTGTGCAATTACTGACAAGAGGAAAAGAACGATTTGGTCTAGAGTCTGACTCCATTACTGTTGGAAACAAAGCACAACTCAGTTTATTCAATCCTTCAGAAACCTATATTTTTGAAGAAAAACATATCCATTCAAAATCAAAAAACTCGCTCTTTTTAGGTTCAAAACTAAAAGGAACAGTTTATGGCATCATTGCGAACAATTCCACTTCAATCGCTCTTTAATGTTAGAAAATCAAGATATTAAAGCAGGAAAAAATAGTGCGGTTATAAGTTACTTTTACCTCTTAGGAGTACTCATTGCTTACCTTACAAATTCAGATAAAAAAAGTCAATTTGCTTACTTTCATATCCGTCAATCCTTAGGGCTTTGGTTATCGTTTTTGGCCTTAGGCTATCCAGTTGGATATTTTGACAACTGGCAAGTTACAGGATCATTTTGGACTGCATTTGGTATTCTATTTATCTATGGATTTTCAACGGCATTATCCGGAAAAACAATTCCAATTCCTTTGGTTGGAAAATTCTATCAAACTGCTTTTAAAAAAATTAAATAAATGAGTGCTCAACTCCCGTTAATTCATATCACTAGACCGTCAACTCTCAAAGAAAATGCACCTTTATTAGTGATGCTCCATGGATATGGCAGCGATGAAAATGATTTATTTTCATTTGCAACTGAACTTCCAGAAAAATTATTTATAATATCTATTAGGGCACCTTATCCACTCCAACCTAGTGGAAATGCTTGGTATGCGATTAATTTTGATGCAGAACAAAATAAATGGAATGATAATGAGCAAGCAAAATCGTCAATGAAAGTTTTAATTGATTGTATTGATGCGGCTTGTGAACACTACCCCGTCGATAAAAATAACGTGAGTCTATTAGGCTTTAGTCAAGGTACCATTTTAGGAATGGCAACAGCCTTGAATCACCCCAGAAAAATTAAAAACATCATTGGCTTGAGCGGTTATGTGAATCATGATATATTACCTGATAATTTAGAGAAATTAGACTATTCAAACTTGAGTTTTTATTGTTCTCATGGTACAGTAGACCAAGTCATCCCAATCGATTGGGCACGACAAACGCCTGTGTTTTTGAAGTCTTTTAATATCGAACATACCTATAGCGAATTTCCCGTGGGTCATGGAGTTGCACCTCAAAATTTCTATGAACTAAGAGATTGGATTTCAACTAAAATTTAACTGTGTCTTTTTCAGTTTCTAAAAGAGAGGCTTCTAAATTTGAGTTTTCTAAAATTTCAATTTTAGCTTTAAATTTCTTGATATCTTTTTCATACTTATCAATAATGCCTTTGGAGTTTACGTATTGAAATACATTGACTAATAGAGAAAACACGAATAAGTAGAGGTATATTTTTCCTTTCATTTTATATGGATATTTGTAATTGATCGTAAGCGAGTTTAACATTTGGTGGCAGGCTATTTTCTACGGTTTCATGAAAGCCTAAGTGATGACTGATATGCGTCAAGAAAGCTCTTTTTGGGTTTATCAACTTGATAAATGCTAGAGCTTCTTCAAGGTTAAAATGAGACAGATGCGGTTCATTACGTAAGGCATTGATCACTAATACGTCTAAATTTTGTAATTTTTGAACCTCGATATCTGAAATCGTTTTTGCATCGGTTATATATGCAAACCTATCTATTCGAAATCCAAAAATAGGAAGTGAGTTATGAAGCACATTAATGGGCTGGACTGTTTTGGCTCCAATAGAAAAAGGAGTATCTGTAATTGGATGTGCATTTAAAGTCAGCACACCAGGGTATTTATTTTCAGTGACAAAAATATAATCAAAACGTTTGTAAAGCGATTTCAAAACCCGCTCCTGCGCATAAACATCAATAGCACCCTGTCTGTAGAAAAAAGGCCTTAAATCGTCTAAACCAGCTGTATGATCGCTGTGTTCGTGCGTAAAAAGAACAGCGTCTAACTTGGTGCAATCTGTTCTAAGTAACTGCTGTCTGAAATCTGGACCACAATCAATAAGGACAGAAAAATCGTCCCACTGAACCAATGCAGAAACCCTAAGACGCTTATCTTTTGGGTCTTGACTCAAACACACAGGATGTGTACTTCCAATTATTGGAATTCCCTGTGAAGTTCCGGTGCCTAAAAAAGTAATTTTCAATGGGTTAATAATTTTAACAAAAATAGGCTATTTTTTTTTTAAGATTATCTAAAACGATACCTTTGTGTAGTAAACACCTTAATTTTAAAGATGGAAATAACGCTTAAAGGGGATGCTCAAATAGAAAGCATTCCTTCATTAAAAGACAAAGCTTTAAGAATAAATTTGAACGAAAATATCTACGGAACTTTTGCAGAAATTGGCGCTGGACAAGAGACTGTAAGACATTTTTTTAGAGCTGGAGGTGCTTCAGGAACCATTGCAAAAGCCATGTCGGCTTACGACAAATCTTTTAGTGATGCTATTTATGGAACCGAAAAAGAGAATCGATATGTGACCGAAGATCGGTTAAAAAAAATGCTATCTCATGAAGTTATGCTGATTGAGAATCGCCTTTCTAGAGAAGAATATCCAAATAAAATGTTTTTTAGCTATGCCAATACTGTAGCAACAATTGATTTTGCAAAACGTTTTAAGGGTCATGGATGGGTTGGAATCAGATATCAAATTGATGCAAATCAAGAGGAATACAACGAAATCACGCTGCATGTACGATTTAAGGAAACCGATGCACGGCTGCAACAAGAAACTCTTGGTAAGCTAGGAACCAATCTCATATATGGTGCCTATTATAAATACAACCAGCCAAAAAAATTATTAAGATATCTATACGATCACATTGATAAAGACCAGTTAGAAATTGATACCATTAATTTTTCTGGACCCGACTTTAAAGACGTTGACAATAGGCTCATGAGCTTACAACTCTTAAAAAACGGAATGACAGACGCCGTTATGTTTGCGCCAGATGGTAACAATGTATTGCCCGCCCGCGTGTTGTACAAGAAAAATATTTTAGCATTTAGAGGGAGTTTTCGCCCTGTAACAAAAGTGAATATCGATATGTATGAGAAATCATACAATATGTTTCTACAAGAAAATAAAGTTACAAAAGAAAAAACACAAGTTATCTTTGAAATCACCTTATCCAACCTGAGAGCTTCTGGAGGTGAGATTGATGAACAAGATTTTATGGACCGTGCGCGCTTGTTATGCTCGCTGGGACAAACGGTTCTTATTTCCAACTTCCAAGAATATTACAAACTTGTGGAGTACTTTAATCTATACACCAAAAACCGTATGGGATTATCGATGGGAATTAATAACTTGATTGATATTTTTGATGAAAAATATTACCGCCATTTAAGTGGAGGAATTTTGGAAGCCTTTGGAAAATTATTTAACAAAGATCTCAAAATCTATTTGTATCCCATGCTAAATGACAATAAAACCATGACCACTAGTGAAGATTTGAAAGTACATCCACGGATGAAAGAACTTTATAAGTATTTCAAATTCAATGGAAAGTTGGTGGATATTAAAAACTATGATTCTGAAATTCTGAATATTTTCTCAAGAAAAGTATTAAAAATGATTTCTAATGCAGAACCAGGTTGGGAGGAAATGCTTCCTGAAGGGGTGTCTGACATCATTAAAGGACAAAAATTATTTGGATACGAGGCTTAAAAACTTCAAGTGAATTCATAAAAAAAGCGACCAACAGGCCGCTTTTTTTTATTTTAAAATTTGATCTGTATGTTCTTTGGTTTTTACCTTTAGAATGATGTCTTCAATAACACCAGCTTCGTCGATAACAAAAGTGGTTCTGTGGATACCATCATATTCTTTACCCATAAATTTTTTAGGTCCCCAAACACCAAAGGCATTGATAACTGTTTTATCTTCATCTGCCAACAAAGGATAGGGAAATCCGTATTTTTCTTTAAAGTTAGACTGTCGTTTGGCAGAGTCTGCACTTACGCCAAGAACATCAAAGCCTTGAGATGTAAAACGGCTGTAATTATCACTTAAATTGCAAGCTTCAACCGTACATCCAGGTGTGCTGGCTTTTGGATAAAAAAACAATACCAGTTTTTTTCCTTTGTAATCTGCTAAGGATACAGTGTTTCCCGCCTCGTCTAAAGATTTAAAATTTGGAGCGGCATCGCCTATTTGTAGTGTGGTCATAATTAGTATCTTTGATTATCACTACAAAGATAAACGAATGACTAAAACTGAAAAGGTAAATTTTGTTATAAAAACCTTAAAAGATTTTTATCCTGAAATCCCTATTCCCCTAGACCATAAAGATCCATATACCCTTTTGATTGCAGTGTTGTTATCCGCGCAATGTACGGATGTACGCGTGAATAAAATTACCCCTCTCCTATTTGCTAAAGCCGACAATCCTTATGACATGATAAAAATGACAGTGGAAGAGATCAAAGAAATCATTCGACCTTGTGGACTTTCGCCCATGAAAAGTAAAGGGATTTATGGCTTATCAAAAATTATTATAGAATCTCACAACGGCGAAGTTCCTCAAAGTTTTGAAGCCTTGGAAGCGCTGCCTGCTGTAGGGCATAAAACAGCCAGTGTGGTCATGGCACAGGCATTTGGTGTGCCTGCATTTCCTGTAGATACTCACATTCATCGCTTGATGTATCGTTGGAACTTGACCAATGGTAAAAATGTAGTACAGACCGAAAAAGATGCCAAACGGCTATTTCCTGAGGAGTTGTGGAACGATTTGCACTTGCAAATCATTTGGTATGGCCGTGAGTACTCCCCTGCCCGTGGATGGGATTTAGACAACGATATCATTACCAAAACTATTGGTCGGAAAACGGTTATTGACCAGTATTACAAATAAGCCCTATTTCATTTTTTAATTGCTCTAAATTTATTTTAAAACGCAAGTAATTTATTATCAAGTGTTTACATTAAATTTAGGCTGTATTTTTATTGTTTATATTAATAAATAGTGTAATTTTGAGTATTGATTAGGACCCCAAATCTAAATCTTCACAAGCAGCTTAACCGAAGTTTTTAGATTTTATTTTATTGTCAGTAGTGTATTGGAAAGGTTCCAATATCCGCCTTGTTAGGTTGTTATTAAGACCTCTTAATTTAACATAATGGAAATATCGGTACTGGTACCGATATACAATAGTTGGCAACAAGCAAGAAAAACCAAATTCGAAGAATTTAAAATAAAGAAAAATGCAGATCCAAAAAATAGAATTATTCAAGGTAATCGGAATAAAAATAAGAACGACTAACAAAGATGGACAATCAGCCAAAGATATTGGTAGTTTGTGGGCTAAGTTTCTATCTGAAAATATCGCTGATAAAATTCCTAATAAAATAGACCGTTCTATTCTATCAATTTATACAAATTATCAAGGCGACTACACCCAACCATACGACACAATTTTGGGTTGTAAGGTAAGTTCACTAAACGAAATTCCTAAAGAAATGATTGGACAAGAATTTAACGGTGGGGAATATGTAAAATATGTGTCAAAAGGAAGTCTTAATAAAGGGATAGTTTATCAAACTTGGGACAAAATTTGGAAATCTGATTTGAACCGAGCCTATACAGCAGATTTTGAAGTATATGGAGAAAGGGCACAAAATCCTGAAAATGCAGAAGTGGACATATTTGTTGCAGTTAAAGAATAATAAATGGAATGAACCAAGCTTTCTGACAAAAAACGGAAGCACTTTACGAATGGATTGGAAAGCAAAAACTCCTAACCAATATCAGATGTATTTTAAATGTACCAGTAGGCTAGTCGAGACTTTTAAAAGAGTATTTGGTGATTTATTTGAATACGAAAAAAACAGAGCAATAATTTTTCAACTTGATCAAGAAATACCAGTAGTAGAATTAAAAAAATGAATAAAAGCAACTTTGACTTATCATGAAGTAAAACAACTTGAAATGCTTGGAATATGAAAAATAGAAATGTCAGTGGCTAACACAATGTATAGTGCATACCCTTCGGGATACGCACCATAGACAAACCGTTAGGATTTATAAGTTTTCATTCTAATTAATTACAGATTCAAATTTGAGTCCTTTATAAACAGAAACTTTCAAGGCTTTTGAATAATTCAAAAGAAAATTTATAGTTTCGGTTTTAGGTTTAAATGTATGAGAATTAGAAGGTTTTTCAGAGTAAATTTTTGCCATTAGCCTGTCATTGTTAGTTGGTTAGTTAATATTACAACGGCAGGAAACTAGTTTTATTTTACAAAGCCTCTAATTTGTCAAAATAATATTGTGTGTTTCAATTAATTTACGAAGATTGATCAAAGCATAACGCATCCGTCCCAAAGCAGTGTTGATACTCACCCCTGTATTTTCAGAAATTTCCTTGAAACTCATATCATTGTACATACGCATAACAAGAACAGTTTTTTGTTCTTCTGGCAACTCTTCTACCAAGTCTCTGATATCTTGAACAATTTGAGATTTCACGAGTTCACCTTCTGCATTTAGAGCACCATCACTTAACACTGAAAATATATCAAAATCCCCGCTGTTATTAAATTTAGGCATGCGGTTATTTTTTCTAAAATGATCGATCACTAAATTGTGAGCTATACGCATCACCCATGGTAAAAACTTACCTTCTTCATTATAGTTGCCGCGTTTCAGGGTTCGAATGACTTTAATAAACGTATCCTGAAAAACATCTTCAGTCACATCTCGGTCATAAACTTTGGAATATATAAAACTATACAACCGTTGTTGATGGCGTTTGATGAGTACAGACAAAGATGGTTCATCACCTTTAATATATTGACTTACGAGGATAGCATCGCTAAAAGATTTAGAATTCATAACATTACTTTTATGAGCACACATTTTGGGTGTACTAGGTTAAAAAATTTGAAAAGTAAAGTTATTCTATAAGCGGTTATTGAAAGTTAATTCATCAAATATAACAACAATCCTTCTAAATTAACAAATTTATTTTGGTTTTTAATTCTAAGAAGACCAAATACAGCCTTCATATTTTTTATAATAATACTATCTTTACACTCAAATTTTAAATCAAAAAATGCCAATAGACCTTTCAAAACTAAGTCCAAAAGAGCACATTCTAATTAAGGGGGCAAAATTGCACAATCTTAAGAATATAGATGTTGCAATACCACGTCACAAATTGGTTGTGATTACTGGGCTTTCTGGATCTGGAAAATCAAGCTTGGCTTTTGACACTTTGTATGCCGAAGGGCAACGACGGTACGTGGAGAGTTTATCAAGTTATGCGCGGCAGTTTTTGGGGCGTCTCCACAAACCAAACGTGGATTATATCAAAGGTATTGCACCAGCTATTGCGATTGAGCAAAAAGTAAATTCTACCAATCCTCGTTCTACGGTAGGTACCACGACGGAAATTTATGATTATTTAAAATTATTTTTTGCGCGAATTGGAAAAACCTATTCCCCAACATCCAATAATGTGGTAAGAAAAGATACTACTACCGATGTCATCAATTATATTAAAACGCTGAAAGTCGGTGAGAAACTTCTGCTTTTGGCACCGATTCATTTAGAAAAAGGTCGAACACTAGAGAATAAACTACAGGCGCTTCAACATCAAGGGTTTGCACGAATCAAGGTCGGCAATACTGTAGAGCGTATTGAACAGGTTGAAAATTTTAAAAAACTACCAAAAACAATCAGTCTTGTTGTAGATCGGATTATTGTGAAAGACGAAGAAGATTTTTATAACCGTTTGGCCGATGCCGTTGAAATGGCCTTTTTTGAAGGCAAAGGACGTTGTCAAATTGAAAAAATAGAAACTTCTGAATCGCGTGAGTTTAGCAATTCTTTTGAGTTAGATGGTCAAAAATTTTTAGAACCCAATACACATCTATTTAGTTTCAACAACCCCTATGGGGCCTGTCCAAAATGTGAAGGCTATGGCGATGTTATTGGTATTGATGAAAGCCTCGTTATACCAAATACTTCGCTATCAATTTATGAGAATGCAGTATTTCCATGGCGTGGAGAAAGTATGAAGTATTACAGAGATCAATTGGTAAATAACAGCCATAAGTTTGATTTCCCGATTCATAAACCGTACTTTGAATTAGAAGCCAAACACCAACAGTTATTGTGGACAGGTAATACTTATTTTACAGGTTTAAATTCCTTTTTTGAAGAATTAGAGTCTAAGGCTTATAAGGTTCAAAACCGTGTAATGTTATCTCGCTACCGCGGGAAAACTAAATGTAGCAGTTGTCACGGAAAACGGTTGCGAGCAGAAGCCAATTTTGTAAAAGTTGGAGGAGCTTCCATTACCGATTTAGTAGAATTACCTCTCAAGGATTTAATTGCATTCTTTAAAACCATTAAACTAGATACAAAAGAACAAGAAATTGCAAAACGACTGCTCAAAGAAATTAATAACCGCTTGGAATTTTTGTCCAATGTAGGACTGGATTATTTAACCTTAAATCGGAAATCAAATACATTATCTGGTGGCGAAAGTCAACGCATTAACCTAGCAACTTCCCTTGGGAGTAGCTTGGTAGGCTCCATGTATATTCTGGACGAACCTAGTATTGGACTTCATTCTAAAGACTCCGAACGTTTGATCAATGTTTTAAAAGCCTTGCGAGATTTAGGAAATACAGTGATTGTAGTGGAGCATGATGAAGCCATCATGGCCGCAGCTGATTACATCATAGATATTGGACCCGAAGCGGGTACTTTTGGTGGAGAAGTCATGGCGAGTGGAAGTTACAAAACGCTTTTAAAAAGTAATACATTAACAGCACAGTATCTCAATGGATCTCAAGAAATTGAAGTTCCTAAGAAACGTCGCTCGTCTAAGTACAGTGTCATCATTAAAGGGGCACGAGAACATAATTTAAAAAATATTGATGTGACATTTCCATTAAATATGCTCACGGTTGTGACTGGTGTTTCTGGAAGTGGTAAAAGTACACTTGTCAAACGAATCGTGTATCCAGCCTTGCTTAAATCCATTGGTGGTTATGGTGAAAAGGCGGGCGAATTTACGAGTATAGAGGGTAACTTTAGCACTGTTAAGTTTATCGAATTTGTAGATCAAAACCCAATTGGACGCTCTTCGCGTTCCAACCCTGTGACCTACATCAAAGCCTATGATGATATTCGTGCTTTATTTGCGAAACAAAAATTAAGCGTTTTAAGAAATTACCAACCCAAACATTTTTCTTTCAATGTAGATGGAGGCCGTTGCGACACTTGTAAAGGAGAAGGTGCAGTTACTATCGAAATGCAGTTCATGGCAGACGTTCAATTACTTTGTGATGACTGTAATGGGAAACGCTTTAAAAAACAAGTTTTGGAAATTAAATTCAATGGAAAAACAATTGATGATGTTTTAAACATGACCATTGATGATGCAATTGCCTTATTTGAAACACATAATGTAACTAAAATCAAAACAAAACTACAGCCACTTCAAGATGTTGGGCTTGGATATGTAACACTTGGACAGAGCTCTTCAACACTTTCTGGAGGTGAAGCACAGCGTATTAAATTGGCCTCTTTCTTAGGAAAAGGTTCGAAAGCAGAAACAGGTTTATTTATTTTTGATGAACCCACTACTGGACTTCATTTTCATGACATTAAAAAACTACTCAAATCTTTTAATGCTTTGATTGACAAAGGCCATTCTATATTAGTGGTAGAACATAATTTAGACCTTATTAAATGTGCCGACCATGTGATTGACTTAGGCCCTGAAGGAGGTCTCAATGGAGGCTATTTGTTAGCTGAAGGAACCCCAGAATTTATCACTAAATCTAAAACATCTTCAACTGCTAATTTTCTTAAAAGCAAATTAAACTGACCTTGTAATAATATTTATTTAATTGATTATCAATTAAATAATCTGAAATTTGAATTTTTGGCATGCTGTTTGGTATTACAGAGTTGTGTTTAATTTTTAAAACTTTTATTATGAGAAAATTATTTTTAGCCCTCGTTAGCATCTCTTTATTCGGAACCATATCTGCATCTACGTTCCCTAACCACGCAAGAAATAATAATTCTTTCGTATTTAATGAACAAGGTATCGAATTTGCTATTTTTAAAGATGGACAATTTGATTTTAATGTACTCAGACAACGTCAAAATTTTGTTCAGTTTTCAAATCACAATGGAATAAACATCAGTTTCAATACAGGCTACGATTATGGTGCCTACATTCAATATGATAATTATGGTGCGGTCATTCAAATCGAAAATACGCCAATATACTATGATTATTATGGTCGTATCCGTCAGGCAGGAAGGGTACATGTAAATTACGATTACAGAGGTCGTGTGGCTTGGATAGGCAATATGCAAATCAACTATGATCGTTATAACATCTCACGCTGTAATGGGTATATCAACAGTCAACACCGGTACTATACACCAAGCGTATGGCATTCATATTACAGCATACCAAATGTTCAGTATTGTGTAATTTACAAGACCCCTTACAGAAGACATTATACACCTACCAGACATCAATACAAAAGACCGTATAGAAATAACCGTCGTCCAAATGTATATAGAACTCGACAAAGTCAAAATAGGGTGGCAAATAGTAGATCGAACCATAGTGACCGTTATAAAACGAGACGAGACACAAGAAGATCAAACAACAACGCGACGCACTCCGAGAGCCGTCAAACATCAAGATCAGCAACAAATCGATCTACCAATAGAGGTGCAAATATAATCCTAAAATCAGAACGAATAGGGCTGATCAAGTGAACCGTAGCAAAGTGATCAATAAAAATTCAAGAAGAGTCGCACAAAGAACAACAAAAGTGAATTCAAAGAAAACAGCTGTACGACGTAGAAAATAATGTTTTAGTTAGTTAGAGAGACTCCGTATTTGAATATTCCAAATCAATACGGAGTTTTTATATTTAATTCAGAAGTTTGTGAGCCAATTGTTGAGTCAATGATTTACGACTGTAAGCATCTAACCCTTTTGAATCCACTTTTAATTGCTGGTCTTTATAAGATTCAAAATGTTGTAATAATAGCGAACGAAGTGCCACTGCTTCGTCATATCTAAAATAAGTTCCCGAATATGTTTGGTTTAAAATCGCTTCTACATCGGAAGAATCGGGACCAATGGCGATTATAGGACGATTAGAGGCCATGTATTCAAATAATTTTCCTGGAATAATATATTCTGTTTCTTTTGAATCTTCCTCAATAAGCAGTAACAATTGTGTCTTTCTTTGATACTCTAAAACTTCGTTGTGGGACACATATCCTAAATTAGATATATAATTTTCTAGGCCATAACTACAAAGAGTGTCTAAAACTTCTGTACTAACAGAGCCAATAAGATTTAATTGGAATGTCGCAGCAAAGTCTTCTGACTCTTTTATGAGACCTGATAAGACTTTCCATAAAACAGATGGATTTCTTCCTTCAAATAAAGACCCAATATGGGATAAAGTGAACTTAGAATCTAATGGAGTGCCACTGCTAATTTCAAAGTCAAACCCATTTGTAAGAACCGATATGGGTGTGCTTGTTAATTCTGAAAATAGTGTTTTAGTTTTTAGACTGGTTACTAATAACTCATCAGCCGTTTGAAGCACAGCAGCCTCTAATCTTTTATGTTTTTTTTGGGCAAAAGAACTGAGTTTTAATTTTTTATGATACCCTATTTGCGTCCAGGGATCTCTAAAATCAGCCACCCATTTGATGGAATGTTTTTGTTTTAATTGCAATCCAATCAAATGTAAACTATGAGGGGGTCCTGTGGTAATAATTGTATCAATTTGATGAGTCAAAATATAATCAGACAAAAATGAAATTGAGGGACGCACCCAAGAAATACGTGCATCTGGAATGAAAAAATTTCCTCTAACAAAAAGAAGTAGTTTCTCTAGAATTGATTGTTTTTTTTGATTTGAAATAAGACCTTTAGACAGGTTTGCTGTTTTGGACTTAGAAAATAACTGTGCCCATTTATAAGGTTCACTAATGGGGGTCTTTAACACTGTTAGATCGGAATTTATATCTGACACTAACGAGGTATCTGTAAAAGGGTAATTGGGGTTATCTGGACAATATACAATGGGTTCTATGCCAAAGTCAGGTAAATATTTCACAAACTTCAACCAACGTTGAACGCCAGGCCCTCCAGCAGGTGGCCAATAATACGTTATGATGAGTACTTTTTTCACGATGGTTTTCTATAAATTAGAATTCCTTGACCTAAAATTAGCAACATCAGCAAAACAGTGCTTATCAGAGCAATTTCAGAACCTGTTTTAACAACAGTTGGATTGAATTTAAAGACTACCGTATGAGTTCCCTTTGGAATTTCAAGTCCACGAAGGACATAGTTGACATTGTAATGATCCACTGCCTTGCCATCGATAGTGACGTCCCAACCCTTTTTATAATAGACCTCGGAAAATACAGCAAAGCCATCTTCAGAATTATTGGTTTCATATATCAAGTGATTGAGTTTATAATTCACCAATTGAATAGCAGCAGTGGAATCCTTTAAAAAACGTTCGGACTTCAAATCCGCAACATTAGCAGTAGCAGTTGTTTTTGTATTTATTTTATCTAAAGCTAGAATTTCTTCATCTGGGGTATTAAAGGTTTCAATTGCATCCACAAACCAAGCATTTCCATTTGTTTCTTCATTTTCAAAATACAAAACCTCCCCTTCTTTGTTTTGATAAATGATATACTTGGTGTTCAGCATATTCAAAACTTCAAAGTTGTTTTTGTCTATATGAAATTCTTGTATGGCTTTAAAACGTTTCAACTTTGCTGCGTGATATCCTCCTATTGAGTTATGAAAATAAGAAGCTCTAGTGGAATTATCAGTCATATCAAAGACTCTAAAATTTGAAGTGTCTTTTAATATTTTTTTGTCAATCAAACTTGCCTGATACGGACGCTCTACTTTAATTGGTGAAACAAAATTATCATTGTTCACATAGCGACGATCTACGCCTATCATATCAAACATAATAAGGAATCCTAAAATAATGATCGTGGTATTTTGAGTGATTTTTTGTTTGAGATAGGCAAAAATCAAACTTCCAACAGCTAAAACAAATAGCAAAGTTCTTAATGCATCAGTTGTAAAAATAGTGCTGCGATCTGCTCGTAAAGCTTCTACAAAAGAAACTCCATAATACTCTTTAAATTGACCATCACTCATTCCAACAAAATCAAACAGACGGTTCTTGAAAATCAGAAATAATACTGTCAATCCAGCTACAATAATCAACGATTTTTTTAAGGCATCCACTTTCAATTGAGAGCTTACATCTTTATGAAATAATTGTCTCAATCCTAAGGTCGCTAGCAATGGAATGCATAGTTCTAAAATGACTTGAATAGAACTTACTGCTCTGAATTTATCATAAAGCGGAATGTAATCAATAAAAAAGTCGGTTAGTAATGAAAAATTTTTTCCATAAGACAAAAGTAAAGACATCAATACACCTACTATCAGCCACCATTTAAAACGACCATGGTATAGAAATAATGCCAACACAAAAAGAAATATTACCACAGCGCCTACATAGGCAGGTGCTTCCACAATAGGTTGATCGCCCCAATACATCGGTGCTTTTTTAGACTCCTGAAGTGCTTGTAAAGGGGTCGCTCCCAAAGCACGGTAGGCTTTATAAGTCTCAGAATCTTTCCCTAAATTTTCTCTATTACCGCCACCCATAAATCTCGGAATGAGCAAGTTAAAAGTTTCCAATTTTCCATAACTGAATTGCGTAATATAAGCTTTATCCAACCCTGTTGTTTGTATTTTGGTACTGCCATCCGGATTGATGGTTAGTTCACTCTGTCCACGCGTACTTTCTTTGGCGTATTCGCTAGTGGCCATCAAATTGGTAGCGTTCATCCCAAAGGCAAAAATAGCAGCTACTAAAAGCGTGACTGAGGCTTTAAAAAATGCTTGTAGTTCTTTTGTTTTGATTGCTTGGAATAGATAAGATAGCCCTAAAATTATAATTAAAATTCCTAAGTAATAGGTCATCTGAGGATGGTTGGTTACCAACTCTAATCCAGAAGCTACCGCTGTCAATATAAACCCTAAAAAATAACGCTTTTGAAAGGTTAAAACAATACCAGATAGTACTAGCGGCATATAGGCTATTGCATGGGCTTTGGCGTTATGCCCAACGCCCAAAATAATAATTAAATAGGTAGAGAAACCGAACGCAAGCGCGCCAAGTACAGCAATTTTATAATCGATTTTTAAAACCAACAATAAGATATAAAACCCTAATAGATACAAAAAGAGATAGTCTGCTGGACGGGGTAAAAAACGGAGTACTAAATCAAGTTGTTTAATGTAATTATGAGGGTATTTAGCTCCTAGTTGGTACGTTGGCATACCACCAAAAGCACTATTGGTCCAGTAAGATTCGGCGGCGTGAGCTTCTCGGAAATCGATTTGCTGTTTAGCCATTCCTGTGTATTGAACAATATCACTTTGATATATTTTTTCACCTTTCAAAACGGGGTTAAAATATATGACAGCCACCAGGACAAACCCAAAAATAACTAAAAAATGTGTGCCAAATTGTTTTAAGCTAGGGTTCATTATATCTAGTGTTTATTCAACTTCTTCATAATCCACATATTCTCCAACATCATTATTTGAAGATTTAGAATTGGGCATCTTATCAATACTTATCTCCCCTTCGTTTTGGCTAGGCTGTTTTGGAGCAGATTGATTTCTGAAATGGGCTTCTGCTTTTTTGGCAATAGATTTGATTATGAATGGCGCAAATAGGCGCATCAAATACTTGAAAAGGGTATAAACCAAAACAAAAATTAGAAGCGTTTTTAGCAATCCAATTATAGACGCAGTTTGTAACATCGGTAGATTATTTTTTCAAAAATACAATTCTTATTTTTATTTCATGTGTCTATATCTATTGTTTTTAAAAGGTCACATGCAGTTCGCTAATAATCATTCCTTTAATTGATAATAATTTTAGCCTACTCGTTTCATAAATTATTATGTAAAATGATTGCGGCTACAAGAAAAAAGGAGCAATCAATTAAAAATATAAAAAAAATATGTAGGTTTGATAAAAGTCTTTTTTAAATGAAAATTCTATCCAAATTCATTATAAGTATAGCCGTTTTTTGCATTTATAACACTGCAAATGCACAATATACCGATGTTATAAATTCTAACCGACCAGGTGCCTCGCAAAGCGCCTTTTCTGTAGGTACTAAGGTATTACAGCTTGAAGTAGGTCCGTATATTATTAAAGAAAAACGAGATATGTATCCCAAATATGAAGTCTCTGGATTTGGGGTTGATTTTGCGGCTCATTATGGTATTTGGAAAGAAGCTTTGGAACTCAATATTCAAGGGACTTTTCAAAACGACACACAAACCTATCCCTCACTAGTAGATGTTAAAAATGAACGTGCAAACTTCAAAAACCTCAACATTGGAGCAAAATATTTGATATATGACCCCCTTAAAAATAAAGAAGACAAACCTAATTTATATAGTTACTACGCCAACAAAGGTTTCAAATGGAGTCAATTTATCCCCGCCGTTTCAGTAGTTGCTGGTGTCAATTATGATACGAGTAACAATTCCTACGTAGCTCCTAGTGTTGAAGGACTCAGTTATAGAGGAGGCGTCATAACTCAGAATAATTTTTCTGGAGGATGGGTATTCATTACAAACTTTATGTTAGATCGTTTAGGAAGCGACCAAACAGATTTTCAGTACATGCTTACGCTTACACATTCATTCAATCCTAAATGGGTCGTTTTTGGAGAAACACAAGCCATTAAAAGTGATTTCTATGCTGATAATTTATTTCGATTTGGCGGAGGCTATTTGTTAAACAAAAATTTACAACTAGACACGGCAATCACGTTCAACACAAAAAATACACCATCAGTTTTAAGCCTAAATTTTGGAGCTTCGTATCGATTGGATCGCCACAATGATAAAATTGATAATGGAACCTCCGCTAAAAAACAAGGTAAACGGAACTGGCGTTCCAAAAAAAATAGAAAGAAAAAGGTTACTAAATTTGACGAGGATTAAAGCAGTATGATAGTTATCAAGAAAGCCATTTCTAAGAAGGAAATAAAACAATTTGTGATATTCCCTTTTACACTCTACAAAGATTCTAAATATTG
>Ga0233438_10000110_pt1 | contig 110985 bp, 68 predicted proteins | sample SI_123_September_FD_182720 | JGI IMG/M metagenome (GOLD analysis project Ga0233438, IMG submission 182720) | Seawater microbial communities from Saanich Inlet, British Columbia, Canada - SI_123_September2016_10_MG | ecosystem: Environmental > Aquatic > Marine > Inlet | place: Canada: British... | reverse complement strand
CTTCACCCATTGGAGTGAAGGTGCATGTTGGCTGAGTCAGCCCTTCTTGGCAGTTGAGATTTGGCCATGAGACCGTAACTTGTTGTCCAGACGGAGAGATGCTGTCAATGTCTCCACTGTCGGTGGCGTCAATGGTGATTTGGGTTTCGACATCGATGCTGTCGAGCATGCTGAGGTTGAGGTACGGTGCACGGTTGAGTACGGTTACGTTCGTTTCAATGATGTCTTCGTCGAGTTCTTCATCGAAAACGATGACTTTGACCATCCAATCACCGTCATCGGTCCAGTTCCAGTGAGTAACGCAGTTTGGTGCTTCAAGTACTTCAAACAAGCCAGGCTTTGACTCCAATTCAAATCGACAACTAACGCTGCCTCCATCCTCGTCAAAACTTCCAGTTGCATCGAGGGTAATGTTGTCAAAAGTATATTCGCCTTCATCATAGGTAAACGATGCTGTTGGAGCGCGACCAATGAAAATGTCTACACTCGCATCATTGTTTGACCGATTCGCATCTTCAGTGACCAGTTCATCTGGGTCGACTGTAAACGATAGAGATTGGTTTCCAATTGCTGCATCCGCGGGTACAGTCCAGTTTACTGTTATACGTTGTTCGCTGTACGAAGGAATTGCTGGAACAGATTCACGTATGTTCGTTCCATCTGGTGTGATGACTTCGATTTCTGTCGCAGGAGAACTAAGTACCCCTCGGTTTTGTGCAGGAATAGAAAACGTAAGTACATCTCCTGGAAGAGCCGCATATCCAATGGCTTGGTTCAGAGTGACAGTATCAGTTCCTCGTGTACGAGTGACAATTATTGAATCGGATTGTGCCACCAAGTCGATGGCAACCACATTGAGGTCGATGACAACGGTAGTTGCGCCGATTATTTTGTTTACAGGATCCCAAACGATGACTCCGTTGCTTGAATAATCATCGCTGGACGGCGTTGTATCCATTCCACCGGATACATTCAGTGTGTAATTTACAATTCCAGATCCATCAGTCATAGGATTGGCAAGAAGATTTGTGGATTCATAACGCACTTGCATGTTTGTATTTGCTTGGGGGACAGCTCCAGGAGACGTCTCATAGGTTGCGGTAAGCATTTGCTCAGAATCAGGTAATGTGGCAAGGAATTGCAAATCAATATCTACGGCCAAATTCCGTGTACCGGGTGTTGAGGTTTCGGTAAAACCGTAGGAATCTGCAGGGTTGTATGTTTTTAATAACCAATCGATTGTAAATCCAGCAGCATTTGAAACCCTCATCCAAGAGTTGTATCGAACAGCGGGGCAATACCAGTTGTATCCTTGGGCAACGCCAGTTTCGTTCCATTCGTTAATTTTGAAAGAATCATCACATCCCGTATATTGAATGTTATTTGTTCCGTCTGTTGGCACACCCTCGGCAGTAATCTGCCAACTGTTGTTTTCGGGACCGGCAGTGTCAAATGTGTCCGGATCAAAGTAATCCGAAGTGCCGCTCACTGTTGTGGAAGAGAAGAATGGCATGTACCACTGGTCTCCAACATGGAGTGGGAAATCATACTTTTCTTTTGCCGGAGAGTAACTTGTATCGAAAGTAATGACTCCAATATTCTGGGTGAGGAACCCTGCAGGGAATCCAAATATACATGGGACGAATTTGACATCGAGGGTGAATTTCGAATTGATGACTCCGAGGTCTCGAACACGAATTAAATCATCTCCACTGTAATCAATATCCAGCCTGCCTGTAGTTCCATCAAGACTCGCTCCACATGGGTCGCTGTTTGTTGAACTTGAGAATTGACCTTCAATCAACAACTGATACGCCAAATTCTGTGTTCCGCTCGTAGAGATGAAGAGCGTATTGTTCAACGTGTAGGTTGTGTCACCAGTAAGTGTGTTCAATGATGCGGAAACATTAGCTTGTGCAATCAGTTGAGCGACATCAAACTTGGTTTCATAGACCCACTCATCGCCAATACGCCAGGTAGGTACATCGATGTCTTTGTCCCATCCTTCAGCATGCTGAATGTTTTGCTCTGAAAGTTCCAGAGCTTGGTACGTTACCATGCTGGATAATGGTGCAGCAAACATAAGAAATATCAATCCAATGACTACTGGGCCTATTCGATTCATAGTACTCCGAAAGCGTTCTCCTACTTGAGAGGCTTGATTCTCCGTCCCGTAGGGACGATTCAAGGATGAGATGCTTGCGCATCGAGATATTGTTGCCCGTAATGTGACCATTGTTCCTCAGTCCATCCTTCGGGCAACCCGGTTTCTGGAATCGGTGGGCCTTGTTCGATGAGCGGCACGGTGACCGGTTCTTCTGTTACAGGAAGGGTTGGTATTGGATCGTTGATTTGAACAATCTCTTCACCGGTTGAAAACATTTGAGTTGAAGGGGGAGTTGCTGGTCGTCGAGATTGCACTTGGTCGAGAAGTGCCTGAGTTTCAAATTCACGCTCAGTAGGGTCTTCACCAGTGATTTCTGCATTTTGCCATGGGTCGTCCGATTCCTTCTTTTTCCTTCGGCGTGTCAAGAGTGCCAAAACGAACAATGCTGAAAGCAGTAAGCCAAGTTGAGCAAGAGGATTTGCGTCTTCGCCGATGAATGCGGCACTCACTTGTTCAATTGATGTTCGCTCAGGTGGTGCAACAACGATCGACATGGTGGATTGTCCCGGACGTTCCGGATTTTCATCCCACGCCATGGCTTTCACACGAACAGTGCCCGAATCTCGGAAGGTATGGGTCACTGAAGAGCCAATCAAATCTGCATCGTTGTCTTTGATGCCGTCGCCGTTGCTGTCAACGGTGATGTCCAAATCCCACACAATGGTAAGACCGGCAAGGTCATTCAGTGAGTCGATGGTTCGATCTGCACTCAGATAACATTCTCGGTATGCAACGCATTCTGTATTTTGCAATCTCACTATTGGAGGCATGTTCAACACTTCGATGACAAGCACTTCGTTGGATTGTGCTCCGTCATCATCTGTAACGTGGTAGATGATGGTATGAGAACCGCTTCTGTTCCATGCATAGGTCAAGATATCTCCATTGATGTCGCAATCATCGTCAGCGCCTCCGATGTCATCGCTGTCGATACCTGGGTCGATGTCCCAACATTTGACAAGAGAATCAATGTCGCTTGCTGTATCGGTAGAGTTGCCTTCAATCGTTATTGATTGCCCTTCAGCAATCGGGAGCAAGGACACCAACGGTTGAATCACTGGGGGGACATTTCGAATGTTAATCCAGCGTTCCTCAATCGTACTTGCCTCTCCGTCGTTATCACGAACTTCCAAGCGGATTGTGTGGAGTCCCGCAGTGTTCCATTGCATTGGGAACGTCGAAGTTCGTCCGCTGAACGTATACATCAACGACGGTTGCTCACCGTCAGGCCACCATGTATGCGTCAGAGATTCCAAATCATCAACTGAATCGAGTGCTTGCCCTTTGACAACAATGGTTTCATCTTCATCTAAGTGCCAGATTTGCTGTTCATCACTTTCGAGGAATTGGTTGTTTTTCTGCAATGCAATGGAAGTTCCGTGAGGCGCTATGTTTGAGAATAGGATTTCAATAGTGGCAGGTGTTATTGCGTTGTCATCATCAGTGGCTACGGCAGTAAATGTGTGCAAGCCTTCTGTCGGAGCAGTCGTGGTACAAACTCGAGTGTAATATCCTTCGTTACAAAGGGTATCTGGCCAATGGACATCGACGGCTCCTGGCCACACATCTTCCGAATCGGAATCGTTGGCAAAGGCATAGAGAGTAATCGGGTGTTCTACTTTCACCTCAGTTCTCGAACTGAGGATTTGAATTTCTGGATTTCTATTGGCGATGAGGACATTCATGATTGCCGTTTGTTCATCTTTTTCTTCATCAATGACAGTGATTTCTACGGGATAATTACCATCGTCAGTCCATGTCCAATTGACTGCACAAGAGGCGGAAGGGACGGTTTCCCATGCCCAATTCCTTGAACCATCATCGAAGGGGATTTTGAATTCGCAGAACACAACACCTCCGTCCTCGTCAAAACTTTCACCGGCTGAGAGTTGAAGTTCCTCCAATGTCATTGCGTTTGGGTCGCTGAACACTGGCGTTGGCAGTCGGCCAACAAACATGGAGATGAATGCTTGGTTATTGGTCGAGTTCGCATCTGCACTGTTGATACCACTCGGGTCAGCTTGCCATGATACTGGTACAATTCCAATCGCTTGCTCGCTGGGGACCGTCCAAGTGAAATTCACTTTGTGAGCCTCATAGGTGGCCAATGAAGGGAGTGGATGGGATGAGGTCTGTCCATCTGGCTGTGTTATGGACATCGTCGTCGGAGTGCTGGAAGAAAGTCCTCTGTTTTGGACAGCGACTTCGATAAGCAATTCATCACCCGGCAATATATTCCAACCTGAAAGGGAATTCAATTCAGTACGTACTCCACTTCGATTTCGCAGAACTTTGCCAAAATCCTCACTTGCAATCAAATCGAGTCCAATCAGGTATTCATCAAGTGTAATTGTGGTCGAGCCAACAGCAGTTCCAAACGATGAAGTTGCACTTGGTTGAATTCTTGCGACGATACCGTGGCTCGCCCAATCAAATGCTGACTCTGAAGCATCTTTTTTATCGCCCATGTCCATTTCGAAAAATGCACTTCCATTGCTTTCAGTAGTTGCTAATTGCACGAGGCCTGTTGCTTCATGATGAACCTCAACAGGTATTCCGTTCGTAGTTGAAAAGCAGCTTGCTGATGCATTTACCCAAACGCCGATGGGAGTGTTGAGTGCGGTGATTTCGCTTTCCAGTTCGACCATCAAGCATTCGTCCCGAGTTCCAGGATTGTTGTACTGATCAACTCCCGTAGAATCAAGTGGGATGTATTGTTTAAGTCGGAAATCAATGACAAGACCAATATCATCTTCAGTGTGTAACCAAGCAAAGTTTCTCGCTTCAGGGCAATACCAACGGTAACCACTTGCCTCCCCATCGCTGTTCACTGAGGTCAGTTCGTAGGAAGCGTTGCATCCGCCGTACCCGATGGTTTGCCCATAGTCGTTACGAGGTCTTCCTGTATTGGTGACTTCCCAAGTAGTGCTGTTGGTGCCGCTTGTCGGAACTGGAAACGGTGTAATGTAATCGCTTGAGCCGGACCAAGCAGTCGATGCAGTCGTGGTTGTAGTCCATTGTTCATTTGCTCGAATTGGGAAATCATAGATTTCGTTTACTGGACTGTACGTGTTGGTAATGGTAATGTCCCCAAGAACTTGGGCGAGGCTTGAAAGTCCGTAAGGGACGAACCGAATGTACAATTCCAAATCACTACGCATGGACGATAGATCGCTTACTCTGAGGTATTCAGTTTGCTTGAATGTGATAAATACGTTTCCAGTGTATCCCTCAAGTGATACCCCCGACTTGTCATAGTTTGCGGAAGTCTGTAGGGTATACGCCAAGACAGATATGTTGTCAACAGAACGCTCTGTAATGGCCATCACCTGAACGGTGGTATCGCCGTAAATCTCACCTACAGTTGCTTGAACTCCAGAATCGGTAACCAGTTTTGTTGGGTCAAAGGTTCCTGAATATATCCACTTGTCACCAACTTTCCATGTCGGTACATCACTTACTCCAGGGTTTTCAGTTGAAAACTGGGGTGACTCGGCCTTGTCCAACAACGGTTGCGATAGCATTGGTTGAGTTGTTGCTAAGCACAGCAATGCCACAAGCATCAAAGGAGATGCCAAGCGGAGCGACCGTGTGCCCATGTTGGGCCACAATCGCAATAGGACATCAAGACTTCTCTCAAACTCTTAGGCGAACTCAGAGAAGGTCAGCCAATTCGTCCTTGATAATTTCAACAGCTTCGAGGATTTCGTCCTTGTGACGTGCACCGGTGATAACCATTTTTCCGCTGCCGAAAATCAAGCAGACAACCTTCGGATAGTCAAGTCGGTAAATCAAGCCTGGGAATTGTTCTGGTTCGTACTCGACCTTATCGAAGGGCAAGTGGAAGGTGAGGTTGTTGAGGTTGAGTTTACGAGGGACTCCGGCGAGTGGTTCGTTGGTAAACTTGTCGTTTCCATCGTAGTCTTCTGGGTAGTGAAGTGCATAGGTTGCAACCATGTTTTGAACTTCAATTTCGACTTGGTCCAAGTCCCAAGTTTCAATTCCAGCATCACGGAGGTCTGCAATCATTCTTTCGATTCCAGTTTCGATGTTTGCTTCGTCTTTACCACCGGTACAAACTGCACGACCGGATCGGAACATGAGGATTGCAAGTTTAGGATCGGTGACACGGTAAACGACACCAGGGAATTGCTCTGGCTCGTATTCACAATTGAGCTGGATCGCAATATCCGGCAAATCGAGTTCTTCAGCGACACGGGTACTCGCTACAACATTCACTACAGTTAGACGTTCTTCATCGGTTGTCATGATAGGCCCATATATAACGACTATATAAAAAGAAGGCAGGCACCTTACCGCATTCTTGCAGCAAAAAGAGCCTACTGCGACGGTTATTCTTGTCCAGTTGCCCACAGAGGCATATTCTCGCACTCGTCAACGGTTAAGCCGGCGTTGCCAAACTTGGAAATCAGTGTCCTTCCCCCAGCCAATTCAATCGCTTCACTGGTTTGTTTTGGGTGTCGTGTGAGTGCAACCATGCATCCACCTCCACCCGCCCCAGTGAGTTTAGCGCCGAGTGAAGTGGGTGCTGCCGCCCGGATGAGTGATTCGAGTTCAGGACACGACACGCCAAGGCCCTGAAGCATAATCTGATTCTCCATCATCGCTCTTCCCACTGCCTCATAATCACCCTCTTTGAGCGCTTGAATACCTCGCCGTGCAATCACTCCAATGGTTTGAATTTCTTTGATACGCTCAGGTTTTGCTGCGATGGCTGCAGCGACCTTTGCCACTTGGTTTGATGTTGGAGCGTACACGCCTGTGTTTCCGATAACCAGGTACAAGTCTTCAGTCGAGTTTGGCAAGTTGACCGAGTGAAGATGCCATGTTCGTTCTCCATCCTCCATGTTGAGACGGCGTGTGTACAGGTACTCGACATCATTCTCCACGGCATCGCTTAGCAGCACTACGCCGCCATGAGCACACGTTGAGGCATCCATCGGCGAAGCCCTGCCGGCTTGAGCCACCGCTTCAACAGCGTGAGCGAGTAGGGCGCATTCATCGAGAGATGTGACTTCTTTGCCGTGAACATAATGCTTCATCGATGAAACAGATTTTTGCGACGAAAGTTCGCGATTTTCTGCCGTGTATACATCGCTGTTGTCTATCGAACTCGAATAGCCTTCAGCCCATGTCGCTGGATTTTGTAAGTCATCGGTCGATGTGTACCAGCGACCACGAGCGCATCGTAACGCCGCACTTGCGGCAACTGAAAGTGCGGCTGATGAGCCAAGACCTGATGCTGGAGGGATGTCTCCATTGACTTGGATGGTGATGCCTGGTGCGCCTTGGGATGTTTGCCAGAGACGATTACGTAGTGCCTGAACATGTGGATGCTTTCTCGAATCAAATTGCATTCCATCAATTTTCCAAGGAGTTTCACCGGTTTGAACGGATTCGAGCGTCACAGAAATGCGTTGCTCGATTGCAACCGCAACGGCAGGCTCACCGTACACCACTGCATGTTCGCCGAACAGGATACATTTTCCTGGTGCGCTTGCTGTAACTCGGCCCATGATGTCCCCTTCGTGTTCACGAAGAACCTTCGCTTCATATCCCTTGTTCTTCATTCACTGCCATTGAACGAGAATTGTCGGTGCATTGAAGGGATGAGCGCGTCTGCCTTTAACTACGGGAATCCTCCCTTGAGATGAGTTACCATGGAACATCCGTTGACAATGAGTTATGGCCCAGTTTCTGGATGGATACTTCTTTTGCTTCTCGGAGGTATTTCGGGAGGATTCTTCCTCTATCAAGTCGTTAAGGCTTCACGTTTGGTTCTCAAAGGGGCTCCAGACAACCGCTTTGACAACTGGGGTTCTCGAATTATGGAAGTCCTCACGGGATGGCTCGGTCAAAAGAAAGTCCTCAAAGACCGCGTTGCAGGCGGCATCCACGTCCTCATGTTCTGGGGCTTCCTCATGCTATCAACCGATATGTTTGACCTTGCCACTGCGAACTGGTTTTCTCACAATGTTCTTCCTGATCTTGTCCGAGGACCGTGGAATCTTATCGTTGAGACGGGATACACCATTGCATTGGTTGGTTGCGTTGCTGCGTTAACCCGACGTGTTGCATTTACTCCGGAGAAACTCAAAGGGAAGTCGCAGCTTGAAGGAAACGCCATCTTGTTGCTCATCATGACCATCACGGTTACATCGTTCTTCGTCGAAGCAGGAGAATCAACGGTTTCCTCGACATGGGAACCAATCGGCTACTGGGTTGCTTCTAGCATTGGGCCAACAACATCGCTTGTCGTTGGCGCTTATTGGATGCACATGCTTGCCATCTCTACTTTTTTGTTCTTGATTCCACTGTCAAAACACATGCACTTGGTCATGGCGTTCCCGAATGTATTCTTCCACGACATGCGCCCAATGGGCACGATGGAGCCTCTCGCACGAGGCGAGGATGGCAAGGCTGTTTCGCTTGAAGAACTCGATATCGAATCCTTTGGTACGGTCAACTACACAGACTTGACCTGGCGCAATCTCATCGATGGTTGGGCCTGCACATCATGTGCTCGCTGTCAAGATGTCTGCCCTGCGTATGCATCTGGAAAAGCACTCAACCCAATGCAAATCATCCACGATGTGCGTCATTATGCCAACGACAATTCCACTGCACTTCTCGCCGGTGAAACTCCAGAACAGGATATTATCGCTCGATTCGGTGAAGACGCTATTTGGGCGTGCACGACCTGTCATGCATGCGTTGAAGCCTGCCCGATTTACATCGATCATGTTCCCAAATTAACCGATGCTCGCCGTCACTTGATGATGGAGAGGATGGAGTTTGACGAGTCTGTAGAGGATACCGTCATGCCACTCATGGCAACCATCGAAAACTTGGAGTCCGACTCGAACCCGTACGGTCTGCCTGCTCACGAGCGTGGCGATTGGGCTGCTGATTTAGACGTCAAGGTTGCAGAACCTGCTGAATACATCTACTTCGCAGGATGCGCTGCTTCGTTCGATGAACGTAACAAAAAGGTGGCTAGAGACACCATCAGTGTGATGAAAGAAGCGGGATTAGATGTCGGTATTCTCGGAATGCAGGAAGGATGCAGCGGTGATGCTGCACGCCGTGCTGGAAACGAATATCTTTTCCAGATGCTGGCTGAAACCAACCTGGAAACATTCGAAGAAATCGGTGTCAAGAAGATTGTTGCTTCTTGCCCACACTGTTTCCATACTCTTGGCAAAGAATACAAGGATTACGGCGGAGAGGACATTGAAGTTATGCACCACTCTCAACTCATCAACCATTTGCAAAAGGAAGGGAAATTACCTCAGCCTAAACACGACGGCTCAGTTACCTATCACGATCCGTGTTACCTTGGCCGGATTGGCGGTGAACTCGATGCACCTCGTGATGCAATTGGAGGCGTTGCAGTCGAAGCTGAACGGCACGGTAAGGATTCGTTCTGTTGCGGCGCAGGTGGCGCTCAAATGTGGATGGAAGAACACGTCGATGACGACCATGACCGTGTCAACATCATTCGTTCAAAGGAACTTGCTCAGACCGGTGCTGAAACGGTCGCAGTCGGTTGTCCATTCTGTTCGACCATGGTCACAGACGGACTCAGTGCCATCGGCTCTGAAATGGAAGTCAAAGATATCGCAGAGATCGTTTGGGAACAAATCAAAGCCAACGACGCTGCAATTGAAGCCAAAAAGGCCGAAACTGCTGACGCTTGAGCACCATTGAGGTGGCACAGTGAGTGAACACCTGTCTCAGAGCGATCTTCTTGCTTGGTATGCTGAATCGAAAAGAGATTTGCCTTGGAGGCACACGAACGATTCATGGAAGATTCTCCTCTCGGAGATACTTCTCCAGCAAACACAAGTAAGCCGGGGCATACACTACTGGGGGAAACTCGTCGAACGTTTTCCAACTCCCCAATCGATGGCGGATGCTGACGTCGATGAAGTGCTGCACCTTTGGCAAGGAGCAGGCTACTACAGCCGAGCACGCCGACTTCACGCCCTTTCTATTCAGGTGTGCTTACCGATTGAGGATGGCGGATTTGGAGGTAGCCTACCCAAGACTGCGGCTGAATTGCTGAACTTACCCGGCGTCGGCCCTTACACCGCCGCAGCAGTTGCAAGTATTGCTCATGGAGAGTCCGTCGCATGCGTTGACGGTAACATTCGGCGAGTGATGGCTCGCCAGTCGAAACGTGTAGAGCCGACAATGAAGGAAGTTGAAGTCTGGGCGAATGCCGTACTCTACAAGGATGATGCTGGGGATTGGAATCAAGCCTTAATGGAACTTGGAGCAACCGTTTGTACGCCTAAACGCCCGTTGTGTGTACAATGTCCAGTTTCCTCTTCGTGCAACGGTATTGGAGAACCGCTTCTCTATCCACAACCAAAGAAAGTCAAACGAAAACGGCTTGACCTCAAATGCGCCCTTCGGTTTGATGCCAATGGCTTGCCTGAGTTGGTTCAACGAGGCAGTGACGGTATTCTTGCAGGGATGTGGGGGCCGCCGATGGATGAGAATCTCGATGTCACCGGATTGAAACTGATTGGCATCGTTGAGCACACGCTTTCTCATCGTGATCTCTTTGTCGAAGTGTGGCACGGTTCATGTCATCGAGGAATTGAACCATCAGATGTTGCTATTTCATCACTCGACCGGAAAATTTTGGCTTTACGAGGGAAATAAATACCCATTCACATTTTTGATTATTTCTTTTGGAAATCTCTGCCAATCGAAGCAAGCGTCACCATTAAGCCAACGATGAGAAGGTATTCGGCGGGTGCTGCGATGTTTATCGCAGGTTGAATTTGGTTAAGTATGTCGAATTGGGGGTCGAGAAGATCCAAACTCTCTCTTTTCCAGAAGACATAAAATCCCACTGAGAGATTCATCGTAAGAATCCCTAGGCCAGTCATCCACAATCCGGCTTTGCGTAGTTTTGAGTCGGGGGATGTATCTTTTGAATGCCTCTTGTGCATCGATGCTCCCCAAACAAACCCGCCAACAAACACGAGAATTGTCGTGATGACGTGGAGCAGGAGTGCATCGTATATGTTTGCAAAAGCGAGAACAGACAGCGATAGACCCGACAAGATGCCAGAAGAAAGCGATATTCTGTTCCATTTGGAATCTTGTTCTTCGACCATGAGGCTAAATCGGTACGCAAGAATACAAATCACAAGGCCCGTTATTGCTAAACCTGTGGTGAACACCACTCGCTCAGGTCCGGGATAATCCGATTCCGATACGAAGAAGGGGATTGCTCTCGCATTGCCGCTGAATGCGTGAATCGACATTGAAGTTACGACCGTCGCCAGTGGGAGAAGCCATCCAAGGCGAATGAGCATTGAATCGGACACTTCGATCCCTGCAACTTGAATTCCGTTTTCCGTATTCAAACTCACTGTAAGAATTCCTCCACAGTGTCTCGAATACAGGTTTCAAATGATTCCCACTCGATTCCGAGAACATCTGTGGCCTTCTTTGATGAGAAATTAGCATCGCCTTCGAAATAGCCCTTGACGGCCTTACGGGTCATGCGGCGTTGTGCTCCAAACAGACCCATTAGCCAATCCTGAAACACGACAATGAACATCAGTGAACGGGGAATTGCTCGTCGAGATGCCTTGGTTTGAGGGAACTGGATTTTGATCGCCTTGCAGACTTCGGCGATGGTTTTGTTTTTGTGTGGTGCAACGATGAATCGCCCTTCTGCTTCATCGATTTCAAAGGCGAGGCGGTGTGCCTTTGCCACATCTCGCACGTGAACAATCGGAATTGGTATTTTGGGAACAACTGGAAACTTACCTGCCATAGCGTCGGGGAAGTAATCAATACTTGGTGTTGGCTTGACAAATCCACCACCCAAAACACCTCCTGGGTTGATGACACGCAAATCTATTCCAAACTGCTTAGCCAGTTCCCAAGCCCGTTTTTCAGATTCCGTCTTGGCAACGGTATACGGGGAATAACTGCCGGATTGCCAATCGTTTTCGGTTTTTTCACGTCCTTTCGGAGTACTGCCGATTGCGGCAACACTCGATGTATAGATAACGCGAGGGATTTTCGCTTCGTGGGCAGCATGGAGCAGATGGGTCGTTCCTTTGACAGCGGTGTCGATGATGATGTCGGCCTTATCCGAGTTGGAGTAGACTGTTGCGGTGTGGAACAGTGCATCACAACCGAATATTGCTTCCCTCCATCCGTCAGCATCCAACACATCAGCCTCAACCAACTCAAGTCGGTCTTCACAGTTCAAATCCACTGCATGTTGGCGGACATGGTTGACTTTAGTCGGGTCATTCAAATCTCGAACTGAGCCGATGACGTTGTAGCCATGTTCGAGTAAATCCCGGACAATGTGATTCCCCACGTGACCGTTCACCCCGGTGACAAAAATCCTCTTCGAAGGTGCGGACTTGACTGCTGCCATACTCCCCGGACATGAGATTTGGACTTAACTTTGAAGTGCGGTTGTTCACACCGCTGGTTGAATCCCATGCCAATTCGCCTGTACGACACTCGGAGGAGAGACAAAGTTGAATTCTCAACCATGGAGCCTGGAAAAGTCTCGATGTATGTCTGCGGCGTAACCGTCTACGACCGATGTCACTTAGGGCATGCTCGTTGTTACCTCGCCTTCGATTTGATCCACAGGTGGCTTGAAAAATCCGGCTACGATGTTCATTATGTTCAAAATTTTACCGACATTGATGACAAAATTATCAAGAGAGCGAACGAAACGGGCGGTGATTGGAAAGCGTTGGTTGACGAAAATATTGTGACCTACTACGAAGACATGGACGCATTGAACATTCTACGGGCAGACGATTACCCGCGTTGTACCGATTATGTCGATGACATGATTCGAATTACACAAGACCTCATCGAAAAAGGCCATGCTTACCAAACCGATGAGGGTGTCTATTTCCACATCGATTCTGCACCAGAGAAATACGGCATGCTTACCGGTCAAAACATCGAAGCAGTCCGCTCAGGTGCAGGCGGCAGAGTTGGCGCAACCGGTTCTGCAAAGAAAGATCACAAAGATTTCGCTTTGTGGAAATCAGCGAAACCAGATGAACCAACATGGGAATCTCCTTGGGGCCCAGGTCGGCCAGGTTGGCACATCGAATGTACCGCAATGTCGATGGATTATTTTGGTGCTCAATTTGATATTCATGGTGGCGGACATGATTTGCGATTTCCCCACCACGAAGCTGAAATTTTTCAGGGTGAATGTCATACTGGATGCAGTCCAGTTGTCCATCACTGGCTGCACAACGGATTTGTCAATATCGATGGCGAGAAAATGAGCAAATCATTGGGTAACTTTTGGACCATTCGAGACATCCTTGAGAAAATCGATGCCATGGTGCTTCGTTTCTCTCTCATCAATGCCCACTACCGTTCACCCATTGACATGAACGAAACCTTACTGAAAGATGCGGAAAGGAACTACAACCGATTGCTTGAGACGTATGTTCAAGTCTTGAAAGCTGCTTCAAGTTCTCCAAACCCAGTTGACCTTCCTCACGCTGACATCACAAGCCAACAGCCTTTCTCCCGTTCACTCGGCCTTCTTGAAAAGATGGGCGAGGGATTTGCGCAGGCCATGGACGATGATTTCAACAGCCGTGACGCCATAGGAAAGGTGCTTGGTGCTGTTCGTCAAATAGCGAAAACCATGGACAGTGGCCTTGACGATACGGATCGACACGCCTTTGCCCACTATGCTGTCGATTGGCTGGAAGAAACAGCAGGTTCAGTTTTAGGAGTGCTTCCTAGCCGTGAGATGGCACTGGCTGAACCAGTGGAAGACCCACGTCGAGCAGAGGTGGCCGAACAGGTCGAACAGTTACTTGTTGCTAGAAGTGAAGCTCGTTCATCCAAAGATTGGGGCAAGGCCGATGAGATACGTGATCAACTCAACTCGATGGGAGTCGTTGTCGTTGATACACCAGATGGACCTTCGTGGAAGCTCGAGTGAACTCACTCTTCTTCGTTCGCCGTCGAACTCGACTTGAACTCCATTGGAGGTGGGGCTGGTACAAACCCTGTCGATTCCTTTTCTGTATTCACAGCACCATCGAGTGCGTCGTCATCCCACATCTTTTCGATGTGAGCCTCTTGACTCAAGTTCAGTTCGTCACCACCGTTTCGACTGAGGAAAAACAATCCTGCAGCAATCACGGCAAGAACTCCAACAAGCAAGTACTTGGCATTACTTTCATCCGATTCTCCGGAGGTTGAATCTGCATCGGAGTCTCCTGATGCGTCGGTTGTGTCTGTTCCGTCGGTTGTGTCTGTGCCGTCCGTCGTGTCTGTGCCGTCGGTTGTGTCTGTTCCGTCGGTTGCGTCTGTGCCATCCGTCGTGTCTGTTCCGTCGGTCGTACCGCCGCTGTTGCCACTGTTTCCACCTGTATTGCCAGCGTTCGCTGGGTCGGTTGTCAAGTCGACATTGACGCCGTCACGGTCTCCATCTGCATCCATTGAGATGTCGTAGTAGGCGTAGAGTTTGGACAAGTCGACGTGTGTATTGGCCCATGTCGAACGGTTGATGACGTCGAAGTACCGTTCATCTCCGGTGGTGAAAATTGGGTCAACCGTCATGTTCTTCAATTGAGAGACTCCAGTGTTTGCAGCGTTCTTTCCGTCGAATTCTGTGTCGAGGTATGCTTGAACATCAGCATCGGTTTCCCAGGCGACGTTATCGGGCGCAGACCAGTGTTGGCGAATGTCAGAAACATCGTTTCGCATAGCCATGGCCATGCCGGATTCGATGCTTTCCCAAGTTTGAGAGCCGTCGACTTCAGACATCGAGGTTACATCAATCGCCTTCGAGACGCCTCCACCAGTGATTGGTTCCCAATCGTCTTGGTTGATGGCAGTCATGATGTCGGTATCTCCGAAGACTGCCTTTCCTTGAACCACAGTAAGTCGGACATCAGCATCAATAGCTTCAATCAAGTTACGGTAAGGGTCATCGTGGAAGGTGTCCATCACGACGATGTCCGCATACATTCCTGCCTTGAGTTGTCCAACAAAGGGATCCCAGTTTGCTGCTTTAGCAGGATTGCTTGTGACCATTGCAGCTAGTTCGTAGTTTGTGAAATACGAATCCATGACGTCTTGATTCCATAGGTCAGCCACTTTGAGTTCATGCAGGTTGTTCTTTGAACCGCTTGGGCCCCAGTCTGGCGCTAGAGAGATGGTGACGCCTGCAGCATCTGCGGCTCGGACATTTGTCGTGTTACCGTAAAGGAGGAGGTTCGAAATTGGCGACCATACCAAATCTGCTCCGACGGTTGCCATCTTATCGAATTGAGGGCGGTCAAGTGCTGTTCCGTGAATGACAACGGTTTCATCCATGATGAGTCCCTTGTTCCATAGAGCGTCAAATTCGGACTTACTGCTGCTGTCCACACCTTCCGCCAAATGCACGAACCAAGCGTTCAATGAGCCGGATTCATTTTGAGAAATTAAATGGCTTCCAGTATAGTCGTCATCTGCAGCACCGCACACAGCACAGGTTGAGATGCCATCTTGTCCGAAGTTGTACAATTCGACGTTGCGAGCCAACATGCTGTCCCATGCTGATGTGCCTGAACCCGGTGAGCCTTGTATTGCAGTCACTCCACCGGCAACGGCTTGAACTTCGGCATACTTCATTTGTTCACTTGCCATTCCCCATCGGCTGTTTTGTTGAATGTTGTTTTTCATCCAAGTGATACTTGGGCCGTAATCGTAATTGTTGCCCCATTGGTATCGGTTGGTGTATCCACCTTCATCTGAGCGTTGACTTTCACTCAAGTGAACATTGAAGTCCCACAATGGGATGTGGTTGTAGTGAACGTGATTATGCAAGTCAATGAGACCCGGATAGATGGTTCCGTTGGTTTCGATGATGACCGCATTGGTGAGGTCAGCGGTCACAGGGACTGATGAACTCGATGACCACACGCCTTCGATCTTACCGTCTCGAACCAATACATTTCCTTGGTTAAGAACACTGTTTTCGCTCTCCATGGTGACGACTCTGCCTTTGAGGATGTAGGCGTCGGAACCTGCTTCTGGAACCTTGAAGCATTTTACGATGTTGAGGGCAACGGTTGAATCAGCGTCACCTGGGCCCCAGCCTGGAGAAGGGTCGACTTCGATTGCGTTTCCAGAGGAATCAATCACGATCGAGTTGCCGTAAAACCCGAATTCTTTAGGAATCGTCATCGAGTTGGCGAGCGTGTTTGAAGTGTCGGTAATCGATACCGTTTCCTCTTCGAAATAACTCAGTACAATGTCGGAATCAGCACTGAATACCACGATTCTTTGGTCAGGGTCAATCACTGTATTCCAAGCGAGTTGGCATGGTGGACTACCCGATGTTGAGCTGAGTACCCAATCCGACACGTTCACTGGTGATGAACCGGTGTTCCACAATTCGATAAATTGGTCAGAATACTTGCCATAGTCACCATCGTTGTTCCAATCAACGGCGTTGTAGATGTTCGCATTGGTTGCGTTGGATTTGAGTTGGTTCGGACTTCTGAAAAGTTCTGAGACTACGATGTCGGAATTTCTTGCATCAACTTCGGCGACGTTGGCTTGTTCAAGTGAACTTCCATCGGCAGGAATCAAGGGTGCAAGAAACAAAACGAGGACAAGCAGTGTCGTCAGTTGGGCTAGGCGCATAGAATGGCGTTCCACAGTGAGCACATGAACTCGTCGCTTTGGTGGTTTGGAACGAACATGTTGAAGTATCGCCGATTTTGAAGGGAATATATGGCCACAGTAGAGATTCTCGAACCTAACTTTTCTGACATTATCGACAACAATTCACTCGTACTGCTCGACTTTTGGGCGGAATGGTGTGGGCCATGCAAAGCCTACGGTCCGGTCTATGAGCGAGTATCCGAAGAGTTCCCAGATGTCGTTTTCGGTAAAATTGATACTGAAGCAGAGCCAATGCTTTCTCAATCGTTCAACATACGCTCGATTCCAACTACGGTTGCTTTCAAAGATGGCATCGGTGTTTTCATGCAGCCAGGAGCCCTCCCGGAAGATGCTCTACGTGACTTGGTCGTCAAACTTGGAGAACTGGACATGGATGAAGTCCGTGCCGAAATGGAAGCGCAAAAAGCGGCACAAGAATCTCAATCTGAGTGAATCACCGGCCGATTCAAACAGCCGGTGTGTTCAAGAAACATACCCTGTCCCATTGTATCATGAACTTCCGCCCGTGGCTGATTTTGTTCGTAATGTTGACAACCAGTTTGTCCGGATGTTTCGGCGAACAACAGATTGACGAAGGCGGCATAGGCACATCATACGATGTTTATCCAGAACCTTGGGATCGCAGTCAAATGCAATACGATGATTCCGACATTTATTCTCGTGTGACACAAAACGGCTCGTACCCCATCGATGCAGTACAGTCCGTCTATGTAGCAGTTCCAAGCATCACTGCTGCTGATGGCGGATCCGGTTTGACCGGTGGCGCTGAAGTCCACCTTGGACTTTGGATGCCGGTGATTGACGGATGCGACTGGACTGCTGCTAATCTTTCAGCGGAATGTCAAATCCCAGTCATTGCTGAAGTCGGGCCGTACTACAACGATGGAGATGTTGACGCTCTCACTCCAGCAGACCGACTTGGTAAGTTCCTCATCGAAAATTACGTGCCTCACGGATACGGAGTCGCACAAGTTTCTGTGTTTGGCACCGGAGAATCAAACCACTGCATGGACCTCATGGGAACCGACGAACAACGCGGTATCGACGCAGCTGTGTCATGGCTCGGAACTCAACCATGGTCCAACGGTAAAGTCGGAATGATTGGAAAATCATACGACGGCTCCACACCTTGGCAAGCAGCAACGTTTGGCAATCCTCATTTGGCTACCATTGTTCCAATGTCTGGACTCATTGGTGTTCACGAACTCATGTGGCGTAACGGTAGTATGGAAGCCCGTGGTATGATTATGCATAACGGTGTTTACGGCTCGTTTGGTGTTGATGGTGATGCAGAAGACCCAGAGAATCTCTGTGAAGGATATCTTGAAGGCTATGTCAACGGACCTGCCGCATATCTTTCTGGCGGCATGGTAGACTATGCAGGCAATACCTACTGGACTGAACGTTCGTTCCTTGATCGAGTTGTTGAGAACTATCAGGGTTCGATTTACATCATTCAAGGCATGCAAGATTGGAACGTTGATCCACACATGGCTTTCCCGACGCACCAATTGGTTGAAGCGGCCGGTATTGAAACCAAAACGCTCGCAGGTCAATGGGCCCACGATTATCCAGATCGCAAAGTCGGGCATGAAGCACTTCCATCTGGCGAAGGGGCTGAGGCTTACCCGTACACGCTCCGCTGGGATTGGGCCGATGAGATGCTCTACTGGTTTGATTGGTATCTCAAAGGCGAGGGCCGTGCACCAACCTTGGGAGTTGAAATGCAAGACAACCGAGGTGGCTGGAGATTTGAGGCCACCTATCCTGCAGAAGATACGTTCTACATGGAAATCGGCGCTGCAGACATGAACCCAAGCGGGGCTTCGATGGTTACGACCACAGAAACAATCACACTTTCCTACGGTCCGTTCGAAGAGGATGTCTACATCGCAGGCATGCCTACCTTCCATATTCCAATTACGACGCATACAACCAACGGGGCTCATGCTTATTTGGAGATGAGTGACGATTCAGGAATGCGCCTTGGTCATGCCGTCATGGATTTCAGATTCGCTGACGGTGGCCGTGATGGAGACGTCGCTCTCGGTGCATTTGTTTCAGTGACTGGCCTCATGGAATTCATGCCAATGGATATCTTCCTCTCTGCGGGCGAATCCATCCAAATTACAATGTCACAAACCGGTCAGGATTACGTTCCTTCTCCAGGTGCGATTGGTGGATATTCAGTCAATTGGGCGGGCGCTACGCTCACCCTGCCGTTGGTGAATCGGACTTGTGCCGATCTCTTCCAAGCTCCAATGCATGATTATTCGGTCGATGCAGCACGGTTGTGCTGATCAGTCGAACATTGTTAGAATATCGCGGAACAGCGTCTGAGCATGTCCTTCACTGCGCTCAACCAATCTCTTGACAATCAATTCAGGCGTTGAACGTGCAAGGTGGTTTCGCTTCGGTGTTCGGTCGACCATCAGTTCCAAATTGGCATCTAAACCTGTGGCCTCAATACCGTCGACTCTCAAATCGTTGCGTCCCGTAGCCTTGAGTATTGCAGGAGCAAGGTGAGTTACCAGCATCATTGTCGTGTCGTTTTGGGCTTCTGCAGCAAGCAACATGCCTGCAATGATACGAGCGCCAGCGCCCGGCTCAGTGATTGCTTCCAGTTCATCAGCAAGAATTAGTTTCGGCGTGGGATCACTTACGACATTTGCGAGCTCTACGAGGGTTTGTTCAAGTGCACCCGCACTTTGAGTTCCACCGGCCTTGGCAAGAATATGCATTGCATCGACCTGCCCAACACGCGCAGATTTAGCAGGGACTGGAAGTCCCATGTGTGCAAGAATACAGGTATGTGCAAGCAGTTCAAGCAGCGTTGTTTTACCACCGGAATTCGCACCAGTGAGAAGTGCAAGTGACTGCTGGTCACCGTTTTCACCGGCGTCTCCTAATCCATAGGTGACCGGGTCTGGTTCACAGCCGAGCAACAGGTGTCGTCCCTCTTCGATGTAGATCCCATGTTCTACAAAATCAGGAAGTACACACTCCCTGGCCTTGGCCCATAGGGCGATGCAAACCCACTGGTCAAATCCGATAAGGGCGCGAACAGCATCTTCACATCGTGAACGAAGTGGACCAAGTTTCTGTGCGAGCATGAGCATGTGTTCAGTCTCTCCAGTCTTGAGTTTCTGCTCCAGCGCTTGGTCTATTTCATCGATGACTTTCCTGTTGATTTTGGCTGGCCATTGTGATGCAAAGATATCGTATGGGCACCTGACTCCCGTACCATCCAATGTTTCCACCATCGATTGTTTTGCCTTCTGCATCGCCTCAGTGATGACATCACTGGTTGCTTCCTGTAATTTTCTCTGGAAGGCTGCGCCATCTGAAAGTGCTTCAAGCAGTTCCGCACCACTCAAGTTCATTTTGGCATCATCCATGGCTTGGGCCACTTCATCGTTGACTTGTCCTTCCAGCCCTTTAGCGACTTTCCACAGCGTGTCCTTCACATCAGCAATGATTTCGAGATCACCTTGGTCATCTATACTTTCGAGAATCTCTGGTAAGTGCTCGAGTCCAGTCACAATTGAGAATAATTCATCGATGAAGGGGTGAGTATCTGTCGATTCACGAGACATTTTTACGACGTCCGCTACGACGGTTAGAGTACGAAGGTTTTGACGAAACCAGTCGATTGTTCGCTCAGGTAGAATCAATTCGCTTGATGCCGTTTTTGGCAGGATGACCCATCCATCTGGTGCTTCGTCCGGTGCGCCCGAACCAATCCATGTTACCGATTTGAAGACGGTGTAATCTTTCCATGTTTCTCCTTCTCCAGGTTGCAAGACCCTGCACCATTTCTTGAATGAGTCCAACGGTTCTTTACTGACGACCACTCGTTCATACCGTTCGTTTGCAAACCGTGTTTGACGCAGGTTGTGAAACAGACCCGACAGTGTGGACATACGTTCACTGTTTTGATGTTGATACTGCATGGAATGGCTGACTTTGAGCCGTCGTTCGGCAGGATTCTCCACAGGCATCAAGAGTTGCATTCTTTCACGGGTGGCCGCACACGATGCGAAGGTGACCATGTCTTGCAGCAGCGCACGGTGAAGTTTCTCTGCTTCTTTCGTTGCGAGAAAAGAACCGGATTGACCCGCTATCATTCGGGCAAGACTCAAAGCCCTTTTTGGTGACACGCCATCGATTTCGGCAATACGGGCTATGTCACCCGATTTTAGTGATGCAATTGCTTCTTCTTCTCCACCAAAGTGTTCGGTGATTTTCTGTGCCAGTCGTTCGCCGACACCGGGCAGTTTACTGAGAACCATACGCAACATCGTTTGTCAAGGGCTTTTGAGGATATTGCTCAAATGGCTTCAAGATTATCGAATTCTTAGCACCCGTCACCTTTGGCCAACTGCTCGTTAACCTCAAAAGATACAGGGCACAGGCAGAACTGGTGCGTAGGGTTGAATCAAGACGGCTCAGAGAATCATGGTCGCTCGAAGTTTGAGTTCAACATTGTGTTGAGTTCAACCGTTGCCGTCTCTCTTGTCTTCCTTTTTGTTTCCGCTGTATACAGTGGTGCGGTTATCGAAATCGTTGAAGATGATGACCAACTTTCAGCGCTCCGTGTCCCGGTTTGGGAACGAAACACCTTACCTTACCAGACCGATGGCGAATTTGGGGTTGCTCTTGAAGTCGGGCCGTATGAATTGTTACCAACTGAAAACGAATGGAGTTCAACACACCATTTTGTCGAGTATGCTCTTCCAATTGAAGAAGGTGGAGCTGCCCCTGATGATGCTGTCATCAGTCTCGCTGTATGGCGGCCCAATGTACCTGATGGTGTCAAAGTGCCAGTCATTGCGGAATTTGGACCTTATTTCCAGGAAGCATCGGTTGAGACGCCCACCATTGAAGTTCCAGGGACATGGCTTGGTCAGATGATTATTGACCAGATCCTTCCTCATGGCTTTGCCTTCGCCCAAGTCTCAGTTTCAGGAACAGGACGCTCGAACCATTGCATGGATTTGATGGGTAATGCTGAACAACTTGGCAACGATGCTGCAGTGCGATGGCTGGCGGAACAAAATTGGTCGAACGGCGCAGTTGGAATGATTGGAAAATCATACGACGGTAGCACACCTTGGCAAGCAGCCATGTTTGGTGCTGAGCACGATTACCTCAAGACCATCGTACCTATTTCTGGATTGATTGGTGTCAAGGAATTGATGTGGCGCAACGGTTCTTCCGAAGCGAGAGCTCCGATTATGCACAACGGCGTTTACGGTTCATACGGATTGGATGGCGATGAAGAGGATTACCAAAACCTCTGCCCGGATTACATCCTCGGCCCAGGTACAGGCGTTGCTGCGTACATGTTCGGCTCGGAAGTGGCCGGCGATTACTGGGCTGAACGGTACTTCCTTGAACGGGTTTTGAACAATTACCAAGGCAGCGTTTATCTGATTCAAGGCATGCATGATTGGAATGTCGACCCACACATGGCGGTGCCGACAATGAATGCTCTCAAAGACGCTGGAATCGATGCGAAGGGATTGTTTGGTCAGTGGGACCATGACTATCCTGACCGTCCAGTTCAGTTGGATGACCGGTCGGATTTAGGCGGCCGTGGCGGGGAAGCGTTCCCCGAAATGATTCGCTATGATTGGATGCAAGACCTCCTCGAATGGTTCGATTTCTATCTGCGAGATGTTGGCGAACAACCGGGCCTTTACATCGAGATTCAGTCCAATCAAGGCTCATGGAGACTCGAAGACCGGTATCCTCCAAGCGACACGGTCGAAATCACCTTCGATTTAGGTGGTTCAATGGAGAACATAGGAGGCGGGACGACGGTATTCCCTGATGCGAATACTGGACCAGTTTGGCAATCTGCTCCACTTTCAGAGACCATGTATGTTGCAGGCACACCTCGACTGCACGTTGATGTCACCACTGCAGCCGTCGGCGGGCAACTGTATGCTCTGCTCGAAGAATGTGATGATTCGGATAATTGCATTCACATCGGTCATGCCATTATGGATTTGCGATACCATGCAGGCGGCGATGATATTCAGTCATGGACGCCTGTTGTTGAAACGATCAATGCAAAGATGGAGTTCATGCCTCTCGATGCCGAGATTCTCGAAGGCCATACACTTCGACTGAGTTTACTTTCAACGGGTGAAGATTACTTGCCAGCAAGCACCTCATCTGTCGTGTTTGTTCAAGAAGGTGAATCCTCGACGCTCCAAATGGATACATTCGTGCCTGCCGATAAAATCTACTTTACACCGCCTGAATGCCTTCACGAACGGTGTGTCACCGCTGAATGAACCTTTAATTCACTTGATGAAACGCCGGGCCACATAGAACCCAGCTACGGCAGATAATCCGAAGGAGCTGGTTTCCAAGAGAGCATTTAGCATTGAATCTGCTTGTTGGATCAAATCGGTTTCTTCCAGTAATCCGTTCGTAAGTCGATGCCAATCAACGATGACTATGCCCCGTACTTCAAGCCATTTTAGAAGTATAAATTGGGTTATGAAAAAGAACTTTACTGCGGTGCTTGCAATTTTGAAAAGAAAAGCGGCAAGGACCCCCAAAACGAGTCCTTGCAGGGCAGAATTACCGAGGTCGACCGCTTCAATCATGACGGTAAATGAGGGTCGTAGTACAAGTTGTTTCCGTATGACTCATGTTTTCATGAAGTGTACGGTAATTCCAGTTCGACCGCAAACAACGGGTCGGGGTCGGTTGAATCATGGTATGCCACGACGACTCCACCGTCGTTGAGGATGCCGAGTGAGGCGAAGTCAAAACGGATATCGTTTCCAGCCCCTGAGGTAGAGTCAAGGTCACCTTGACCAATGTAGGTCATGGAATCTGGAGACATGTCTTCAGAATATCCACGTACATGGTACATCATGTCAATATCTGGTCCACCGGTGCTTTGGTAACGTACATTCAAAACGAACAGGTCCAATTCGCCGTTGGCTTGGAATTCCCATTCTTCAATCGATGACGATACTGAACTCATGTCATAGGTGTGGTTTTGCCATGTTAGCGCACCGTCGGTGGACATGTAGTGTGTGAATGAGGTGCCAGAGTTGGCAACACAATGCAAGGTTCCAGCGGAGTCATAGTGGCAGTATTCTGAAGGAAACTGAACTTCTAATTCATTCCAGGATAGGGTTGTATCCATGTAAGCTGCGTTGCCATTGTTGTAATAACTCGGGAAAATAAGGCCGCCGCTAGGCATTGGGAATGCACGCATTTCCTTGTGAGGTTTGTTGACATCGTAATACGAAGACAATCCTTCTTCGGTGAAATCAAGATTGAGTTCTATTGTTGGGTCGTTGGAGTCTCGGCCCGTGAATTGGAAAGGAACGTAATTGAGTCCATCGACGCTTATTTGGCCTCCTGCATCAAGCGATTGATGCCAGAAATTGGAGACCACAATGCTTGCCCAATCTCCGTTACCGATTGAAGACGTAATCGGGCCAACAACCTCCACTTGCCACGAGCGGTCATAAAACGGCTCAGTTAAGCGGTTGTAGCACCATTTCCATTCGTCTTCTGACTCGTCATAGAGGATGGCATAGAATTTGTCGATTTTACCATCCGCACCAACGTATGGAAACCACGACATCGAGATGATGTCTCCATTGGTTGCTTGGACGATACTGCCTTCTCCAAGTCCTTCCTGACCCGGGTTTGTTGGGACTGCAGTTACGCATTGGCCGAGTGCAGGTAAGACACCGGGAATGTACGTGTCCCACGTATGGCCTCGATCTTCACTGAAGACCGGATATTCTCCACCAATGTTGAGGATTTGTCCATCAATGGTCGTGGCAAGGTAGTGTTCACAGCAGTTGCCGCCCTTGGAAGCATCAAATACAGCCCACGAGGTGTTGGTGGTCTCATTGGTTCTCAAATCAACGGTCATGAACATACGTGCATCTTCATGAGCAACATTGTCAATGAGTTGGTAAGACTCCCAAATAGAGGTCATTTCTGACTCATTGTTCACGATTTCTTCACCGCCACCAAAACAGCCTGCCAAGACCGTTGAGGCGACCAATAGAACTGAGAGCAAGACTCTTCGCATGAAGATGCGTAACGGCACATCGCTTTGAAGCCGTCGATGAGGTGTTAAGCAACGACTGAGCATCATTGAACGGTGAACCAAACGGTTGTTCCGTCCACTTCAAAGTTTTCTGCATTTGATGGGATGCCGCTCGATTCAGAATGGAATACAGCAGCAGCAGCACGTGTTTCAGTAACAATCCATTGCCGGTCTTGTTCGAACATTTCGGGAGCATCTTTGGTCCATATTTCCAAATCAATAGTTGCTTCAATGGCGAGATTGAGATCTTTCCTCATCGCTTGTATGCGTCGGGTGATGTCTCTAGCTAGGCCCTTCGACAGCAAGTCAGGAGTGTCGTTCATGTCGAGAACCAAACTGATTTGTTGTGCATTGTCGCCTTGGCCTATGGTAACGGTTGAGGCCGCAAAACCTTCTCGCTCGATACGTCGAACTTCGACATCACCTTCTTGGATAGCAACGCCGAGAATTTCACAGGTGCCTGCCTGAATGGAAGCCAGCATAGCCGTTGGGTCTTCAGCATTCTTGATTTCTCCGGCTACAGCGTTAACTTCACTGCGTGCTTTCGGAGCTAATGCTCGGAAATTCGGTGCCAGTTCAATTTGCTGGAATCGGTCGAGATCACTCTCAACTTCGATTGATTCGACGTTGAGTTCTTCAGCTAAGATGTCGTGAAATTCTGCCATGTCGGGGCCGGAAACAATCCAGCCTTGAGCGCAAGGTAGGCGTTGGCGTCGGCCGGCCTCAACACGGATGCGTCGACCTACTTCAGCGAGTTCACGAACCAGAGCCATCGTTGCTTCAAGCGACACATCTTGTGGCGGTAGGTTTGCGGTTGCTGCCGCTGCCTCTTCATCCCATTCATCAGCGGTGGCGCCATCAAGTGAGCCGGGTATGCCAAGTGGCCATGCTGCTTGATGTACCGTTTTTCCGGTCAAGTTTCGGTGGATGACATCGACCATGAAAGGACTCACAGGGGCGACCAATCGGCAAACCGTGGTAAGTATCTCGTGAAGTGTGTGCTGACAGGCGACTTTGTCACTGGTCTCCGCATCGTCCCACAATCTGCGACGGCTTCGTCGAACATACCAATTCGACACATCGTTGACGATGAATTCTTCGAGGTCACGGCATGCCTTGTGGAAATTCCACTGCTTGAAGTCGGCGTGGTAGTTGTTGGCGGTGGTCGCCAAGCGGGAGAGAATCCATCGGTCGAGCGACGAGCGAGATGCCACATCAGATGTTGATTGCTCGGGGTCGAATCCGTCGAGAGCGGCATAATCTGCGTGGAACTTGTAGACGTTCCACAGCGTCAAGAACATCTTTGCATAGGTCTCACGAACGCCGTTTGAATCAAACTTCAATGGGTTCCATGGTGCTCCTGCTGTGACCATGTACCAGCGTGTAGCATCAGCACCTTCACGGTTGAAGTGGTCCCATGGATCAACAATATTGCCACGAGATTTCGACATTTTCTTACCTTCAGCATCAAGAATCAAACCGAGGCTCAAGCAACGCTTGTATGCGGGTTTGTCAAACACGGTCGTTGAAACGGCAAGCAGCGTGTAGAACCATCCGCGAGTTTGGTCAACACCTTCGCAAATGTAATCGACAGGGAATGAAGCATCGAATGTTTCCTTTCCTTCAAACGGATGATGCCATTGAGCGAATGGTGCACAGCCAGAATCAAACCAGCAGTCCATGACAAAAGGTTCTCTGTGCATTGGCTTTCCATCATCGGAAACCAGTGTGTATCCATCGACGACCGGGCGGTGCAGGTCAACATCATCAGGACATTCGGGATTTTCAAATCCAGCAGCAACTGCCTTGGCCACTTCACTTTGAAGTTCAGCAATTGATCCGATGCACTTCATGTTGCCTTCATCGTCTCGCCAAACAGGCAGAGGCGTGCCCCAGTAGCGTTCACGGGAGATGGCCCAATCTTTGACGTTGCGCAACCATTCACCAAATCGGCCCTCGCCAACCCAGTCAGGTGCCCATTCGACGCCATCGTTGAACTCCAACAACCGTTCCTTGACTGCAGTCATGCGAACGAACCATGAGTCCATGGCATAGTAGAGCAACGGGTGGTCTGTTCTCCAACAGTGCGGATAATCGTGGAGGTAGGATTTTTCTCTGTACAGCAGTCCGCTCTCAGGGCCTTTGCCGTTGCTTCCGCCTTTGGCAGAAAGCAGTTCAATGACAGTTTGGTCGCATTCTTTGACGTATCGCCCGTCGAGTTGCGGATGCGTTCCAGCGAGGAACGCACCGTCCATGCCAACGGTGTGGTAAGCGGGAAGACCAGCAGCCATTCCCAAGTTGTAGTCGTCTTCACCGTACATAACTGCGGTGTGCACAACGCCCGTACCATCGGTCGTGGTGACCCAATCGGCTTCAAGAACGGTCCAGGCAGTTGTAGATTCTCCTCGAGGTACGGCATCTGGGAACAGCGGTTCATAGGAACGACCTACCAGAGATGAACCAGGGAATTCCTCGACAATTTCTACGTTGTGACGCAGAACATCCTTCATCAATTCCTTTGCTAGTATTACTTCTTCACCGTCGGAAGCGCCTCCAGCACCGACCCAGTTTTCTGCTTGTTCAGTAATGCGAACTCGCACATAGGTGACTTCTGGTCCAACTGCTAAACCGACGTTACCCGGTAGTGTCCATGGCGTTGTTGTCCAAGCAAGGATACTCGCATCATCATCGATGAGTTTGAATTTCACATAAACGGAAGGTTCCTCGACTTCCTTGTATCCAAGTGCAACTTCGTGACTCGAATAGGAAGTGCCGGTTTGTGGGCAATACGGTAGGACTTTGTGACCTCGGTACAACAGGCCTTTGTCGAACATTTGTTTCATTGCCCACCAACATGATTCAACATAATTGTTGTCGAGTGTAACGTAGGGGTTGTCGAGGTCGACCCAGTAGGCCATTCGCTCAGTCATTTCTCTCCATGCAGATTCATAGGTCCATACGGAATCACGGCAAGCTTGGTTGAAGTTGTCCATCCCATAGGCCTCAATTGCTTCCTTTGACATTAAGTCCATACGCTTCTGAACTTCGATTTCCACGGGCAATCCGTGAGTGTCCCAGCCCCCCTTTCGTTCGACACGGAATCCTTCCATTGTCTTCCACCGGCATACGAGGTCCTTGTAGGCTCGAGCTACGACATGGTGGATACCGGGTTTTCCGTTCGCCGTTGGAGGCCCTTCGAGGAAGATGAAAGGAGCGCCGCCGCCGTTGGAATCGATTGAAGCACGGAATGCATTTTCTTGCTTCCATGTTTCCAATAACGCAGTCTCGAGTGCAACAGCATCGAGTTCACCTGCCGAATGAGGACGTGCCATAGCCATGCGAGAAGCCTTTTTGTCTTGAACCTCACCCCTCTCAGAGGTGGCATTTTGAGTTTCCTTTTCCACTGATTCACCACAGTGTCTCCGGATTGGGCTTGGGTATGTTTCAAATCGTTAGACCGCTACGGAATGTTGATGTCGGCAGGGTATCGGTTAAAATTGCTATGTTTTCTCATACTCTTTCTGATGTTGACCGGGCCACTGAGCACTTTTCTCGCATCCACTGCAGATACGGATACTTTCGGTGAACTCGGAGAATCTTCGGTTTCGTTGGCATCCGGTGGTGACCCAGCCTCACAGTTGTTTTTAGACGGCTCAGGCCTCTACAACGAAGAGTTGACCCTCGATGTCCCTGCATCGCAACCTGTGACCGATGTTCATCTCTCAATGTCTCCCGGAATCGAGCCTTCATCGAACGGCTTGATGTGGAGCGGTACTTCAGCGTGGGGTCACAGCGATGCTGTCAGTGACGGTGCAACAATTGACGCGGACGGCTTCTTGACGGGCTCCCGTGCAGGCACTCTCTGGGATTTCAACAGCGGGCTACAAGGTTGGACGGTATCCAGTTCCTCTTATGTGGGCCTTTACACGAACACATGTGGTGTCAACGGGACTTCAGGAGGTTCAATCAAAACACAAGCACCCTCTGCCTCATCCTCTGAGCACGCAACCTCTCCAACCATCAATTTGGCAGGTGCAAATGCCGTTCCGATTCACATATGGATTCGCCAAGGTACTTCCAGCTGCGGCGAAGAGCCGGACACCAACGAAGATCTTCAACTGCGATACAAAACCGCTTCAGGCTCTTGGACAACGCTCCAAACTTGGGCTGGCAGCACCTACAATCAACCTCCACTGCAATGGTCTGGGACGTTGCCTGCAGCAGCATTGCATTCAACCACTCAAATCCGTATGTTGCAAACCGGTGGTACAGGTTCGACCTATGATTACTGGTTCTTTGACGATGTTCGTATCGCTTCCCCACCGGTATCGAACTGGACAAGTCCAAGCATTGGCTGGTCTGCCTCGTCTTCCTTCCAAGTGGCGAATACAATTTACACACCGATGAACATAGACGCCTATGTACCTGCAGGTGCATCCCTCAACTGGACAGTCCTCGATGCCAACGGTGTTGAAATTCCCGGCTTTACAGGCTCGAACACTTTCACTGTACCGCTCCATCTGATCGATGAGACGGTGCATGAGTCGATACGCATTCGCCTCTCCCTTTCGGCTGGATCAAATGGAATACTTCCTCTCGTCTATTCGGTGACCGGTGATGGAACAATGTCGACAAAATACTCCGATTGGCAAAACCTCGGGAATTCTCAGTCGATGTGCGGGGCAAACGGCCAATTTGCTGCTTACGGCTCCGCAACTTCAGTTGATGTTCTGGATGCCGGATGGGCTTACCTTGCTTCATCTTCGGCCGCAACAACCAGTTCATACGGCACTGGTTTAACCGTTCAAACCAGTCCCTTGCCTTACATTTTAGATGAAGTTGACGCGTTATCTGGCGTCACTTCTGTTGGTTCTCTGTACACCAACACCAGTAACGGTAGAGCGACCAGCGGTGGTAACGGGACTGGCCTCACTGTGTCTACGGTTGCAACCCCCGTTACTTCAGGTATCGTGGACGGTTCAAGTCTTTCAGCAGGAGGTACAGGGTACACTTCACAAATCATCTCACCAAACGGCGGAAGTGGTTCGGGTCTACAGATCCAAACGACAGCTACGCCAATCACCGGTTCGGGCGCTGTATCTCTCTATTCGTCTTTGAACGGCGGTTCTGGATACACCTCCTCGAGCGACGTCGCATTGAGCGGCGGCAACGGTAGCGGTTTGAAAATAGACTATACCGCCAGCCCGATTATCACTGGAATTCCGACCGGTTATTCACTCCTTAACGGCGGAACGAATTACTCGACAACGAGCTTTGCTTTCACAAGCGGCGGTTCAGGCTCGGGTCTGCGCGTCAGCATAGATTCAGTTTCTGGTGGTTCAATTAATTCCATAACCATCATTAGTGGCGGTTCAGGTTACGGTTTCTTCGATAAACTCTACATCTCAGGTGGGGACGCTGACGCTTACTTTTACACGACTGGACTCACTGAAACCGGTGGCGGAATTACTTCGATTTCATTCAGTACACCTGGGCTCAATTACGACGTGGGTGATACTTTGAACATTCCAGGAGGGGACAGCAATGCAAACTTCACTGTGCTCGATACAAACCGCCAAGGCGGTACCATCACTGGTTACACCGTCCTCAACAACGCCTCAGGGTATGCGGTGAACGACCTTATTACTCTCTCAGGGGGTGACTTCAACGGTCGTATTGAAATCGATTCAGTCTACGCTATTGGTGGCAACTTGACTTCTGTGTCGATTGTTGGACGGGGCTCAGGATATTCAGTAGGCGATCAAATTACTGTGTCCGGAGGAAACGGTGGAATGTTTACGGTTCAAGGCGTACGGAACTGGGGCGGAGAACTTCTTTCTCCTCTCGTTCAAAACGGTGGTCAATTGTATTCTATTGGCGACGAGGCGGAAGTGATTGGAGGTGCACAAAACGCAACTGTTATCGTCACCGATATCGATATTGAAGGCTACCGAGGAGATTCAACTTGCTCCTTAACTATGGATTCGCGACAACTGGTGGCTCCTGCATCACGAGTCACCGGTAGCCTCACAGGAACCAATGTTGAACTCCAGATGTGGGATGCAGTAAATGCATCTTGGACGGTCGTGGCAAACATGGGTGCTTTCGATGTTTCTTCATCGATGCCAATGTATGAACTTCAGTTCCGATTGGTTCCGTTGAATTCAGGCCTTGGGTATTGGACCGTTGAATCGTTTGAGACCCTTGTACACTACGGTGAAGTCGCAAGCAACCCTCGATTTGATTTCAACGATGACGGTGACTTTGAGTGGGGTGCTGATTTCCCAAATATCGGAACTTGGGGCTGGCAGGACGTTTTCTCAAACGGTAACAAGAGTATTTCAGAAACGGTTGGCTCGTCCGGATACGCAACGACCAAAATCCTCGTACCCCTAGCGGATCTTCACTCTTTTTCGTTTGGTGTTACGAACGCTGATTCATCGATTACCGGCTATACCCTGCTGTATCAGTCACAGATTCTTGCATCTGATACGATGAATGAAACTTCGCTCTTGCATGTTGAACTGAACCAAACAACCCGTGACAACATTGAGCAATCAATTTCTGGCCAAGGCGGTTTGAATCATCTCGGAACACGGTTTGTGGAAGTTGACATTGAAGTCTATGCGTCATCGACCGTTGAGTTTGGTGGTCTCTTGGTCACCTATTACGCTGAAGCATCACAAATATTTGAGTCGGATTCTACCTTTGTACTCAACCTCAACGATGCTAGAAGATTGCTGCCTTTGGTCGGTGGTATGCATGAGATTCCGTTACCCCTGACCTCCACTCAAAAGGGTGGTCTAACCGTTGAAGTTCTCGGCCTCAATTCATCGGCAGTGGTTGTTTTGAACACCGCTACCATTGATCCTGAAGTGGATGTCCTCACGCCAAGCCAACGATGGAGAACAATCAGTATGTCGTACTCGGTGATTGGTGTTGCTCCAAGTTCCATCCGCCTTGATGTTCTTGATGATGATTACCACGCAACATGGACTGTCCCCGTCTCAGGAGCAACACCATTTGGAACAGGTGATTTCGAGTTCATAGAACTGCATCCAACGGAGTCAATCTCGTTCAATCAATCTGGCACGAGTGTTCTCATCGATGTGAAATTCCGGATTTTACCGCTATGGGACGATACAGATACCATGAAAATCACGACACGGCTTCAACTCTCAAACACCGTGTACTCCATGCCGAGCACCTTCACATACGGCGTTTTCGGCAATCAAGCCTATGAGAATGATTTGACACTGAACATTATGACCTTCACGAACGCTGACGAAAACCTCATTTTGGGTTCGTCGGATTACTACCTTCTTCCGTATACCAAACTCAACATCTCTGCCTTTGTTGGATTCGAAAACGTCTCTACGATTGACGCTTTCATGGATGGAGAAGGAATGCTTTCGCTTTACAGAGGTGATGTCCTTGTAGCCAACACGACTACACTGGATGAGAACACCTGGGACTATCAGGACACTGTACCGTTCACCTTCGGGCCTTTGACATGGCGTATCGAACTTACCTCTGAAAACGGTTCAGTCCATCCGGATTTCGGTTCTCTTGAGCGAACGTTCCACATCGACACCATCTCTCCGCGTGTGCTTGAGGTCAACATGGACCGCTACGACCATCGTATGCCATCAACGACACAAACGGTTCAAATTCAGATTTCGGACCAACCCATTCTTCCAACCAACATTCAAGCCATGGTTTGGCGAGAATGGTTCGATGATGCCAATTCAAACCAGTGGCCAGATGAGGGTGAATACCAGCCCATGTCGCTGTTTACCCCGAACGATTTGAGCCCTCTCATTGGCCAGTACACCTTCATGATGGATGATACTGGAGGCAGTCTAGGACAGAAAGTTTCGGTGTATTTGACCGGCACTGATGACGCAGGCCATCCTTTGGAGTTTGGTGGCTCAGATGCAGTCGATAAGCACCTGTTCATGTATCAGTTAGCGGTTGATGGTGCTCCAAGTGTGGCTCCGAATGCCTATTCATATTCCGACGGAAAGAACCCTTGGCTTCACCCTCAAATGCCATACACCTTTGATGTTGAAATAACTGAACCAAACGGCGGTTCGGACCTCACGACAGTCATCGTTGAACTTGCTTCAAACCAAGGCAGTGACCCGTTACCGATTCGTTGGGATTTTGCGACTGGAAATTGTACGACAACCAGCCCTCACGTTTTGATTGATGATTGTCAAATGTTAGGCGCTGATGGTCCAGCAGACCCTTACGAAACCGCTTTGACGCTCAATGTCGATTTCAAGCTCGCTTGGACGACTCCCGACCTCGGTGAGACACGCCGAGAGCCTGGAATCCGCATGATTGACCGAGCAGGTCAGGAAGTATTCCGTGCATTCCCCGAACATCGATGGCGTTTCTCCGCTGCTCTTGAAGTTCCAGAAGAAAGCGTTTCGCTCATTCTCTCGCAGGGGGCATTACTCGGCGATGGTGCTCGAATAGCGCCAAGCAGCCCATTCGAAATCGCAGGAAATGTCGTCTTCTCGGAAACAGGAACTGTTCCTGACTTTGATTGCCAAATCGACCTCTTGTTCTCCGGCTCTTCTTCTTCAGCCAATTCACTCGATGGAATTTGGTCTGTAGCATTACAAGCACCCTCGACAACTCAGACCATTCCACTCACCTGGAAAGTTGGATGTCTTGAAGGTCAAGGCATCGACTCCACCGACCTAACCAACGCAGTACGCTGGATTATTGTGGATGGCACTGGACCTCAACCGGTAGAAGTCTCGAATCCTCGACCGTTCTCAGTTCTCGAACCCGAATCTCACGAAGTGAAAATCCTGATGTCAGAAGCCGGAGGTTTGGACGTCGAATCTCTTGAACTGGTTTGGTGGGTTGAAGAGAAAGCGACAGGCGATCGGCTCCGTAATGGGGTTGAACCACTGAACTTACTCGGCACAGATCTTTCCGGTTTGAGGCTCGAAGTTGTCGGCTCTTTTGATCTCAGCGAGATTACCAATGAAATGCTTGAGAACAGACTTTCAGTGCATATGTATGTCTCCGGCCGTGATCTTGCAGGAAACGAAGTCCTCGGTCTTGACGGTGCTGAACCTGGTTCTCCAGTTGCGGTCTGGGACATGGTTTGGCTCAAGCCTGAGTTTGAATTGCAGAGTACATCCATCACCTATTCACGCTATTTAGTTGAACTTGGGCAAACATCCATTGTTACTGCCTATGTTGAAAATACAGGTACACTGGATGGCTCGGTTGAGGTGATTTTCACCGAAGTTCAAGCCACAGGTGAACGCTCAAATCTACAACGTATCACCGTCGAAGTGCCTCTCGGAGGAATTGTCCCGGTTGCTACGGATTGGAATCCTTCACAAACTGGTTTGCAGTGGGTCGAAGTCAAGATCGACGGAGATGCAAGTGCGATTGGTCCATCCATCGATGTTCGCCCGACGCGCGAAGTCTCTTTCTCCGAGCAACTCTTTGGTGATGTCCATCCATTGCTTGGTAGTTTAGCGGGGTTACTGTTCGTTTCCATCATCACGACTGGTCTTCTCTGGGCTCGTCGAAAGACCCTCAATCGTGGCTCAAAGTCCGAATACGATTGGGATGAATACTCCTCTGAATTCGAATATGAAGACGAAGAGGAAGAGGAAGAGGACGACGTTGATGACGACACAGTCTCGGAATCAGTGGCCCAGGTTGCAGCGGCAACCAGCGCAGTAAGCGAAGACACACCTTCTTCAAACACCGAGGAAACAGACTGGGTAATGGGCTCTGATGGTTACTGGTGGTACCATGACAAAGAAGCCAATGAATGGTGGTACAAGAACGCTGAAGGCGAAATTGTACAACACAAGTGACGGCATTGGTGATACGATGAGTCGATGGATTGGCCTTTTGCAAGTTGACCCTACGGTTGGTGACGTGACGGGAAATGCTGCTCGACTCGAACACCTTGCGTCGCTCGCTTCCAGTCAAGGTGCACATGTCGCTGTAACAACGGAACTCGCCATTTCGGGGTATCCTCCACGAGATTTACTGTTGCAAGAGGAATTTATTTCTCTGGCACAAAAAACTGCTAGCTCATTGCGTGTTGAGATTCCAGTTCTGGTTGGGACACCGATTTTGCCTCAAGCCAAACGACAACTCCCTGCGAATGGTGTTGTTCGAGCCGGTTCATCAGGTGCTCATCCCAGTGGTGAAGGAAATTCTCATGTCGTGGCAAGAAAGCAACTTCTTCCAACCTACGATGTCTTCGACGAAGCTCGATACTTCCAACCGGACAATCGCTCCGGAATCGCTCGCACGATTGCCGATCTCAACCTCGGCGTTACGGTTTGCGAAGACGCATGGCAAACGGCAGGTCTTACGCCTTCGACGTACTCAGCAGACCCCATCGAACATTTGGCTGAATGGGGTAGGCAAGGCGTTCTACTCGACGCAACAGTCAATCTCTCAGCGTCACCGTACCACGCCGACAAATTGAGTTCTCGTATTCATGTATGTCGTACCGCAGCAGCCGTTCTTGGACACCCCTTCCTGCTGGCAAACCAAGTTGGAGGTAACGATGATTTGTTGTTTGACGGCAACTCACTTGTTGCTTGGCCTGATGGTCGAGTTGTTGTCGCACCAGCGTGGCAAGAGGGTGTTTTGATGGTCGATATCGATGGTGCTGAAAGATGCCACTGGATTCCTTCACAATCACCGGACGCACTGAATATCGGCTCCGATGCTTTACGGCATCTCACTGCCGATGATGACGGTCGAGAATACGACAAAGACTTGCTTGAAGACCTCACCGACGCTGTCGTGACCGGTCTTTCCGATTACTGCCGTAAATCCGGTATCAATTCTATTGTTTTGGGTCTGTCAGGCGGAATAGATTCTGCCGTTGCAGCGTGTGTTGCAGCAGCAGCCGTTGGTCCACAGAACGTGACTGGAATCGCCATGCCAAGCCGTCATTCATCTCAGCATTCCATTGACGATGCGAGACATACTGCTGAATCCCTTGGACTTGTGTTCGATACCATCGAAATCGATTCATTCCATGCTTCCGTTGAAGCCTCAATTGGAGGCATGCTTCGCGATGGGCATCCAGTGGCTTCTGAAAATCTCCAAGCTCGTCTTCGAGGATTGATTGTTATGGCTCACGCGAATGCTCAAGGCCGAATGGCCATTGCTACCGGCAACAAATCCGAAATTGCTCAAGGATACTGCACATTGTATGGTGATATGGCTGGTGGTTACGCACCGCTTGGCGACCTCTACAAAATGCAAGTCTACGGGCTTGCCGATGTGTTCAATGCTCGTGCTGTACAAGCCGGAAGAACTCCGCCAATCAACGCCTCTTCGCGAACCAAGCCGCCGTCCGCAGAATTAGCCCCTGACCAGAAAGATGAGGATTCATTGCCTCCGTACCCGATCCTCGATGCGATTTTGCACTGCCACATCGAGGAAGGCCTCGATGCAGATGATATCGCCGCCAAGGGTTTCGAACGAAGCCAGGTGGTCGAAGTTCTCACTCGACTGGAACGCAGTGAACACAAACGCTGGCAGATGTCACCAGCGCCTCGCGTGTCAACTCGAGCCTTCGGGCAAGGATGGCGTCGTCCACTTGCTTCTCGTCACGATTGGCGATATTGAGTTCGGAATGAGTCAAAAGGACGAGTCTTGTGAGCCCACCATGGCGGAACAGGTTTCGAACATTGCAGGATATCGCTTTGTCGATTTGCCTGACCGAGACCACCTTCGGCAACCTTTCCTTACCAAATGCCAGGAAGCGGGATTGCGTGGCACCGTTCTACTCTCACACGAGGGAATCAATTTCTTTCTCGCAGGTGCAAAGCAAGGCATCGAGACCTACATTGAATTCTTGAATGAGGATTCCCGATTTGCTGATATGCCGCTCAAGTACTCTTTTACTGACTACCAACCGTTCAACAGAATGAATGTTCGACTGAAAAAGGAAATCATTTCGTTGGGCATGGATAACGTCAAACCTGCTCAAAGAACTGGAGATGAAATTACACCAATCGAGTTCAAACAGTGGCTTGACGAAGGTCGAAAAGTTGCAATCATCGATACTCGAAACGATTACGAGATTCGATTGGGCACGTTCCAAAATGCAATCGACTTGGACATCAAATCGTTTCGAGCATTTCCAGAAGCTGTCAATAATTTGCCAGAGGACATGAAAGACACGCCGGTTGTGATGTTCTGTACGGGCGGAATCCGTTGTGAGAAAGCAAGTGTAGTGATGATGGATGCTGGTTTTTCCAATGTTAAACAACTCAAAGGTGGGATACTCGGATACTTCGAACAGGTAGGCGGCGAGTACTGGGACGGCGATTGTTTTGTGTTCGATCATCGCGTTGCATTGGGACCGGATTTGGAACAAAGCGATGTTGTGCAATGTTTTGCGTGTCGGCAACCGTTAACGGTTGAAGAGCAACAATCACCAGAGTATGTGGTTGAGGAATCTTGTCCGCACTGCATTCATCTTCGTTAACTACCAAATCAACCAATCTTCGGTGACCTGGCCGTGACTCCATGCATGGATTTCGTGCCCTCGTACACCATCATGTGATGCGAAAAGGAGATGGTGTTCAGTAAGCACAAGCCCACCATAGGTTCCAGATGCAGAATGGTTGTTCAGTCCTGGCCACGGGTCATAGGCTGGTGAGATTTCATCATCTGAGACTTGCCAAAGGATTGAACCAGTTTCCACACCATCTCTTTCTCCTGAAGCAAGGAAAAACAGCACTTCATCATGGCAAGCGAACGTGACAACGTTTGAGCCAGTTAATCCCTGGTGCAGGTCCGCTTCAATACGAGTTCCAGAAGCCGTTCCATCCGTTGAACAGATTTCGTGACCCACTTGAGGGGCAACGCAATCAAACCACACTCGCTGCTTATGGATCATTCCGCCTGCTGATTCCCCTGGTGAGGCAACGATGGTTGACAGAATTTGTGTCGTTCCAGATGCAAGGTCATGACTCCACAACTGCGTGTCAACCCCTGAGGTTAATGCATCGAAAATGAGTTTCCCTTGGATGAAATGGATTCCAAGATTTTCTGCGACCTGGCTTGTGGGTTGGCCTGCTCCTTGATTTTGCATTGAGGTCAGCCAATTGCTGTTCCCGTCGTCCAGTAAGTGGACCAACTGGCGGCCGTATTCAGCTTCACCAACAACGACAACTCCACCTTCAATTACCAATGGCGAACTTGGATGACTCGAACCTTGAGCGTTGAGATTCCACGAGATGAATTGACCGGATGCAGTCAACATATGCGGTTCAACATCGGCGTTTGATTCTGCGGAGAACCAAAGTCGAGTGTCGTTTGCGTGCAACATTTCTTGGCCGAAATCGCTCAAGCCGTTGGTTGCAACAGCCAGCGATTGTTGTTGCTCAACCGTGAACATCGGATGTTCAAACAAGGAATAGATGGACGTTGCGTCGGACCAGTATACTTGCCCGGATGCATCAATCAAGACCAATCCATCCATCCATTGGACCGCTTGTGCCGTGCTTGAGAGTGAGACGCTTTGGGTAGCGTCAACCACTCGATGCGTCCCTTCTTCACTGCCGTCGCTCACCCACAACTCTCGTCCATTGACTCCATCATCTGCATCGAAGAACATCCGTTCACCTTCAGCAGTTTGAACGGTCTGCATACCAAGGTATTGACCAGGTAAAGAATCTCCAGATGGATTGATGTCAAGCAGGAGTTGAGTTGAAGATTCAGTGCCGCTGCTCAGCCATAATTCACAACCATCAATTCCGTTCACACCTGCCATCAGCACTTTTTGCTGTTGCTTCATCCATGCAAGCGCATCGCAGTTTGTTGTGACTCCATTCGCAGCCCCGCTTGCGAAGTCCGAAATTGGACCGTATTCCAAGGGCGAATTGCAAATTTTGAGTGAAGTTCGTATTTCATCATCGTGGAGTACGCCGTCGAACTCGACTCCATTAAGCCGTCCATCATCGATTCCAAAGTTGAGAATGAGTCCGGAAGAACACACAGATTCTGGAGGTCGGTGCTGTTCAACGAGTGCTGGTGCACCCATTGCTCCGTCCGCACCGTTCGTTCCAATCGAGCCGTCGTTGCCGTTGCTTCCAACCAAGCCATCGCAAACGGGAACGCTTGTTGTTCGCTCGCTTTCGTCCAAGATGCCGTTTGAATTGACATCCGTACCGCTGTGAATCATGATGCCACTTTGTGAACAATAGATTGTTCCGAAATCGAGAACTTCAGTTTCAATCAAACCGATGGATGAACCTCCAGATGTACCCGGTGCGCCTTGTGGGCCAGAGAGCCCTTCTTTTCCGTGACATACTTTCGTCGAAGAGGTCACTTCTTCATCGTCAAGGTAACCGTTTTCGTTGAGATCGTTTCCGAGGAATATTTCAGCGCCACCTTCAGTACAAATGGAATCCGCACTTCGCCCTTCGGTACGCACGAGCATCTCGCTGGCGTTTTTACCATCTGTTCCGACTTCCATATCCATTGAATCTAAGGAAGCGTACGAATAGGTCGATAGTGAAAGGGCAAGAACCAGCATCACCGTCTGAACGACAGTAAGTGCCGTTTTTCGCCGAGATTGGGATTGTTGTAGGGGGGCGCTGTTTGCCTTGTGAGCTGCAGGTGATGGTTGCAGATGATGAGGCGTTGTATTCGGCACAGGTTCTCCTGAAATAGCGGCGTCGACATTCATCGTTGGGGGGGATGACATATTTACAGCAAATCTCGTCAAAGGTATCAAAACCTTCGGTCATTGGCAAATTTCTCATATTCTGTCTTGAATGTGTGACTCAAAGTAAGGGGTGAGTTCATGAGCGTCCTTGCACTGCACAAAGGTATGGAACTCCCAAAACGTCTCGCATCCCAGTTGGCAGGGGACGAAGGTCCAACCCGTCAGAAAGCGGCTCGATTGGTTGTTGACCTTGCGGGTACGGCTGGAGCCAGAGGCTTTGTCGAAGTCGACCACGCTCACGTCTCAGGCGTTTCAGTCATTACAGGTGGTCATGGTCTTCGTCGTTTCTTATCCGACCTTTCAAGTTCCGGAGATGGCAAAGTAACAATTCCTACTACGCTCAATTCAGCAGGTTGTGACAAAGAAAAAATGAAGGAAATGGACATTGATTGGCCCGACTTCCTTGAACAGCAATTCGAAATTGTTGAGGCTTATTCGGAACTTGGCATTCAAGCGACGCTGTCGTGCACGCCCTACGACCGTGGAGTTGACGATGAAAGCGGCATTGCCTCATGGGCAGAGTCCAATGCAGTATGTTTCTCGAACACGTGGACATCCCTCATTACAAACCGTGAATCCGGCCTTTCGGCTTTGGCGACTGCACTTACTGGATATGCCCCGCGTTGGGGGCTTCATTTGCAAGAGAATCGAATTCCGAATATCCTTGTTCGCATCGATTGCGAACTTGAAACGCTTTCCGATTGGTCGATTCTCGGAGATTGGATTGGTAAGCAAGTCCGACCAGACTGGGATGTGCCGTGGGGTCCTATGCCCTTCATCCAAGGCCTTCCATCTCGAGCCAGTTTCGCTCGGAAAAAGGCTCTCACAGCGGCAGCAGCGAATTACGGAACTCCAATGTTATGGGCAGAAGGCCTGTCTGCAGAGCCTCCACTTTTGAAAGACGAGCAAGGTAACTGGATGGCTCCAGAAGCTGGGTGGCAGGGCGAACTGGTGTTTACCCAAGCCGATCTCGATGCTCGTTATGCTGACCTTGCACCCACTGGGCAAGTTGATTTGGTCGTCATTGGCTGCCCTCAAGCAAGTTTAGAGGAAATTCGAATCACGGCTGCTGCCGTTCGCTCGCATGCAGAGATGGGTGCCAAAATTCCCAATCAGCGATTGTGGGTCTTCACCAGCGGTGAAAACTACGAACTCGCTTTGGCCGATGGTAGCATTGACCTTCTGGAAAGTGCGGGTGCTGTACTTTTGCAAGACACATGTCCTGAAGTCACACCGTACAACCGTGCACATTACAACCATTTACTCACCAATTCCCTCAAGGCCGAACACTACCTTACCAGTGGTCTCAACCGGCTGCCAACAAGCGTGATGTCAATTCATGACTGTGTGTCCCATGCATTTGACGCATCCCTTTCAGCAGGCCCTCGGCCCGTACTGGAAGCCAAGTCACAACCTCAACATGCCAGCGCCAAAACAGTTCAAACCGGCGATGCAGTGCTCACAGGTTCTCCACTTGAGAGTCAGGGAGATTTTTGTTTGAAAGGCCCAGCAATGGTTACCGATGTCCCAATTACATATCTCGGCTATGTTCACCGAGACACCGGTGTCATCGAAGAAACCGGCCACCCGCTCGACGGACGAGCCATTGAGAATTCGATTCTCATCTATCCTAAGGGCTCGGGCTCAACGGTCGCTCCGTATGTCTTGATGGGTTTACTGTACACGGGAAAGGGTCCGAAGGCCATCATCAACCGAGATGTATGTCCACTCACTCTTCCAGCGTGTTCATTGTTGGATCTGCCCTATGGACACGGGTTTGACTTGGACCCATGCATGGAAGTCAACGATGGCGATATTGTCGAATTGAAATCGGAACAAGGTGTGGTGACTCTCACCGTCCTTGAGCGCAGCAAATGAGGTGTCGTTATGGCCTTGCAACGAATTCTTGTCACCGGTGGTGCCGGATTCATCGGCTCTTCATTGTGCGAGAGATTGATTGAAGAGGGTCATACTGTTCTTGCATACGACTCACTTTTCAGGGGAATGAAGTCGAATCTGGCTTCGATTGAAGGCAACTCTCGTTTTCACTTTATGCAAGGCGATGTTCGTGATGTCGACCGCCTTGACGATGCACTGGAGGTCTTAGGCGGCGTGGATATTGTGTTCCATTTGGCGGCAGTAAACGGTACAAAATGGTTTCATGAGGCTGCACATTCGGTGATCGATGTAAACATCAATGGAACACTGAGAACACTGGAGCTGGCGATGTCCTGCGAGGCAAGATATGTTCTTGCGTCATCTCCTGAAGCCTTTGGTGAAGCCAAACAACAACCGATTCAAAACGGCAATGAGATGACGTTTACCGACCCGTCACTTCATCAGAGGCACTCCTATGGCGCCAGCAAATATCTTGATGAAATTGCTTGTCAACACGCTGCGCGTGACGGCTTAGATGTTCGAATCGTTCGACCGTTTAACGCCTATGGGCCGCGTCTTCTGGGTGACGAATACGGTCAAGTGGTTGCCATGTTTTTCTCTTCAGTCCTCAACAATACGCCTCTCAAAATGCATAACGGTGGTAAACAAACACGTTCCTTCACCTGGATTACGGACACTGTAGACGGTTTTTACCGCGCAGGTCTCATGGATGCTGCATTGGATGGTACGCCACTTACCGGTGACGCTTTCAACATTGGTTCAACAGAGGAGGTCTCTATTCAATCGCTTCAACAGGCAGTTTTTGAAGCCGTAGCGGCCGATTCAACTTGGAGACAGGCAATGCCAGAGGTTCAACATGAAGATGGATATCATGGAGATGTAAGCCGTCGCTTGCCAAATTGTTCTGAAGCAGAGGCTCGACTTGGTTGGAAACCCACGACTTCGCTCAATCAAGGATTGACATTGATGTGGAATTCGTTACGATAGTTTACGTCCACTGTAGTGCTTGAAGACCTTCTCGCCCCAATCGCTTGGAGCAGGGGAGAGGCGGTCGTGACCGTGCTGACACAATATGTCCAGTCCGTTAGGTGGAATCGTTGATTCAGAAGTCCATAACCCCGTAACTCGGAGAACTGCAAGCCGTGCTACCGCATCGGGCAGTGGTCTGTCTTCGATGTATTCGACTTCGAGTGCTGCAACCGCTTCGTTGATGAGCAGCGGGTCAAGAGGACTTTCAGTAAGTCCAGAGAGGTTCCACTCGCTTTCGCCTTGTGGCAATGGTGCTGCAGTTTCATCAATCGCTTTCACCATCTCTATGCTACTCGGCATCAGATGGAGAATGGCTCGTTTGGTTGAGCGAAGGTTGTGGAGAGTGTCTCGATATCGTCCTTCACGGTTGCAACTAAACGATGCGATCAGCAAAGGTGGTCCGGTTGATACAGCCATCACGGAAGTGTAAGGTGCAAGATTCTTGTTGCCGTGTTCGTCTTGAGTCGAAGCAAGGACCAGCGGTCTTGGCGACAGCAGTCCTGACAACCATCCAGCACGTTGCGCATGTTCAATTGATTCGGCGTCTATTCGCTTTGCTTGGTCCATGTTGGTCGTCGGCATGGGTGAGAACCATTTGTTGAGTGTGCCGTTTTGGATTTCTTCGATAGCGTGATTGTTGAACTCAATGTAGGACTTCCAAGACGAAGTCTCCTCTTCCTCACCGCGTTCAAGTTTGCGCGCAATTGATTTTTCAGCGTATGAGTTGCATTTCTTTAGATAATCGAGAACCACTGCCTTTCTGTCCATTCAATTGCCTCCTTTGCCTAATTTGTGTTTGAGCTGCTGTTGTTTTTCATCGTATGCTTTCCGCATCATGAGATACGTTGCAGGCTGACCTGCCCACACTTGGTTTTCCGGTAACTGCTTGGTGAGGGTGGAACCTGCACCGAGCACTGCTCCTTCACCAACATGACACCCGGGTAAGACCGTTGCACCTCCTCCGATGACTGCATTTTTTCCAACATCAATTGACTGCCATTGTTGTGGATTCTGTGAAGGTGGGTACTTATCGTTTAGCAGAGTTGCATTCGGTCCGATGAATACGCCATTGGCAAGTTTACAACCGTCGGCAACATAAGCGCCCCCCTGTATTCGGCATCCGTCGCCGAGTGTGACGTTTCGACCGATATGAGCCAACGAACCGATCGAGCAGGATGAACCAATTTCTGTACCTTTGCCGATGTGGCAGGGAGACCAAGCAACTGAACCGTCACCCAAATCGATTCGGGTTCCGGTCAATGTGGCCTCAGTTGGCATCGAATCCCTCATTCTCCGAGTCCGAGTTCTCTCATGAGCATACCAACATGACCCTTGGCCTTGACGTTGTATCGAAGCCAAGCGAAGTTTCCATCGGGTGAGACGACAAAGGTAGAGCGAGAACAACCCATGTACTCTCGGCCATAGTTCTTTTTCAATCGCCAGGTTCCGAACTTTTCATGCAATTCTCCGTCACGGTCCATGAGGAGTGGGAAATTCAGATCTTGCTTTGAGATGAACTTTTCATGTGAGCCTTCAGAGTCCTTGGAGACGCCTAGGACGACGTAACCTTCTGTCGACAAACGCGCAATGTTGTCTCTAAAGTCACATGCCTGTGTTGTGCAACCCGGAGTGGAATCGCGAGGGTAGAAGTACAGAATGACTGTTTTTCCATCCGCTTGGTAGGAGGCGGAACTGTGGACATTGCCACTGGAATCTTGACATTCAAATGCAGGCGCTGGATTGCCGACTTCGTGCGTTATTGCGTCGCTCATGAAAATACGCTGCGGCTCACAGGACATGAAACATTGCTTTTCTCCATGTCCCGGGCCATGTATCTTTCAAATCCAAAAGTGAGAATAAATGTCCCTCAATAAGCCTTTTATGCGAAATGGGTAGGAATGACACCACTTCGGGTTGATGGGGGTGTAGTGACCGATTCTTTCAATAACCGGCAGGTAACAAGGAGTTCCATGGTGGCGGTCCGATTGTCTCGTAGAAGCCGCCGTTATTCCAAACGAATACAGCGTACCAACACTCGATTTGATTTGCAAACCATTGCAAGCGCAGTTCAAACAGACTTGGACAAGCGGGACATCACCTACGACGAAGCCCTCACCCTCGGCAACCTCATTCAAAACCGAGCGGACCAACTCCCCGGAGACACTATTGTTTACGCTGTTTCTGACCGTGATGCATATCGTCGTACGCTGGAATTGTATCTCCGAGACGCTCTTCTTACGAAGACGGAACAAATGCTCCTCTGGGAAGAACGCCGCCGGCTTGGCATCTCAGACATCGAACACGAACGCCTTCTTGAGCAGCTTCTCATGCAGTGGCGTCGCCAAGGTAAGAAGGTCACCATTGCTCGTTTCGATTCACCAGGAGGTGAATCTTCTGCGTGATTCTGTGAGCCGTCAATCCTTGTTGGCAGCATTGCTTGTGGCACTGTTTGTGTTGCCAATGTACTTGCCATTCGCCAATGCAGAGGATTCCAGCAACTCATCGAGCACATCCGGACGTGCAACACTTGACTTTTACTTCCGAAACCCATTGCATCTCAGCAATTCTGGTTCCGCTGTGATTGGTTCGAGCCTATTCCTTGAACCTGGTGAACACGTCGTCACTGCAAACATTTCAGCAGTTGGCTCTGGTAACGATGATCTTTGGTTGGTCTTGCAGCACAAAGGCTCTCCATCCCTTGGGTTCACAGATGTCGATAGCATCGCAATGGGCAGCGTGAGCGGTGCATCAGGGCAAGTTGACCTCACGCCGATATCATTTTCATGGACTGCAACGAACGGTGCTGGGCAAGAACTTCGAATTAAATTGGTCTCAACAAAGGAGACAGGAAACGATCTCCTTAACAACATCCAAGATGTTGGATTTGCTTTCTCTGTCGAGAATAAGCACCTTGGAGAAACAATGGGGAATACATTCCCTGCTGACTCACCCACTACCAACAGAATGGCACTGCCCAACGCCATTTCAACGCTCAACACATCGGTTACCAATTCTGGAGTCAAGCCAATCTCTGCTACAATGACGATTGTCCTTACCGACAACTCGACACCGACTCCCACTGTGATCACCTTCACTTCGGGCACAGTTACACTCCAACCAGGATCATACCCTCCCTCATCAGGGACTCTTCAGGAATCTGGTATTCTAAGCGCTGATGTCGACGGCACCACGCTCACTGGCGTTTGGAATATCTCCGCAACGGTAAAGTTCGATGGTACATCTTGGACTGAAACCGTTGTCGTTCGCGAATCATGGGTGAAATTTTCCGATTATAATGCAATCGTCATTGAACCTGCGACACTTGTTGTCGAACCGGGGGACACGACTGCAATCACATTCGTTGTCAAAAACACCGGTGTCGAAACCGACCTCTTCACAATTTCAGTTACACAAAACAAGCCATGGGCTGATGTTACTTCCGCTTCTTTTGGCGCCACGCTTCCTGCGGGATCCATTCGCCTCGTTACCCTCGATGTCAACGTTCCAGCGAACGCAGTTCGTTCGGAAACGGACAAAATTACCATTACGTTCACCTCTGTTAACTCTCCAGACAATTACCAAATTTCGGGCGTAGGCCGTGTGATGGTTGGTGATTTCTTCAAAGGCGAAGTCACTCTGGTCGAAGATTCTACAATCAAAACCATCAATCCGGGTGGCCAAGCTCAATACATCGCTCAAATCGAAAACACTGGAAGTGTCACAACGACCTACACATTGACGACTGGGTTATCGGTCGCAACACTCAACTGGACTTGGGAGGTCAGCCCTTCCATCACACCTCCAGTTGCATCCGGCGCTACAACTCAAGTCGTTGTGACGCTTACCGCTCCTGCAATCCAAAACCCAATCGTTACCAGCGAGTACAACATGGCTGGCGATGAACTCGATGTCTGGATTCAATGCCAACCTATTGGTGGGGGTGTACCTTCGCAAGATACTGCTCCGATCAAAGTATCACCCGTAATCGTTGTTGACCCCGGCCTGGATACTGAACCGCAACACGTCTCAGTCGAAGAAATTGAGCAAACACTCACCGGCTCTCAACTTGTTAAAAACATCGATTTGAATCTGCGTGTGATTCACAACCTTCCAACATTACTCACTGAGACCTTGGATGCTACACTCACGACTTCAAAGACCTTCACGGCGTTTAATGAAGGTGGCTTTGGAGAGGCTGACCGTTGGTCGGTTTCCGTTTCAAACCCGCTCTATTCCGGCCTCCTGCCCGGCGACAGTATGAACACCACTTTGGACATTATCGGTCCGCAAGCGAATCAATATCCGGTTGCTGGCACTTTTGCCGCTTCATTGACCATCACGCCTACACTCAGCGCAGCATTGGTTGGTAGTGGCGTGAATGCAGTCCCTCTTACTCGGAATTACACACTTATCATTCCGCAGGTCATCGATGGCGATTTCCTTGACTCAGGTCCATACGATGTACCGGTTGGAGTCGATAATTCAATTCCAATGCGTTTTGCTAACACTGGTAACGATGTGGGTTCATATCGCTTGCGAATCGTAGATAATCTCCCTAAAAACTGGACTGCGAACTTCTCTGAAAACGACCAAAATATTTCCAATTTGACTGCTGACATTGCAGACGGTACGCTCGATGGCTCCTCAGGTAACGCTGCACACATCCAAGTTGTGACGTTTAATATTCGAACCGACCCTCTCGCACCTGCTGGATTAAATCAACCTATCACGGTACGAATTGAAGATCCAATCTCAGGTCAACTGATTGGCAGCGAACACGTGTTCTTTGTGGTTGTAGGGCAGATTTTCAACGGCAGCCTCACACCAACAAATCAGTCACTTGAACTCGACGTCACAGATTCGACCTTTACTTCTATTGTTGTCAAAAACACTGGCAATGCGCCTGCAGATTACGAGATTTGGTTGGATAATTCTCTGGCCGGCGATGTCGATTTCAACATCGAATCTCCGACATCTTCGAGTCTCTTTATCGCAGCAGGATATGAAGAAACAATCCGAATAGAGATGAATGCGAACGATAATGCAGACTCCGACGGTTTCTACATGACCACTGTATGGGTATCGACCAACAACGGTCAAATCCTCCTTTCCTCAAACGTAGTTGCCAACATCACTGAAAACCATTCGATTGGAATCACCGCACCTGACCAGATGGCAGTAACTCCTGGTCAAATGGAACAAGTCGATTTTGACATCATCAATTACGGCAACCTCCAGGAAACAGTCAAGGTCACTTTGGCCGTTGAAGGCAATATTACACTCTCGATGACGGAACTCACGGAAGTTCTCTCCATTGACCAAACCTATTCTGACAGCGTAAATGTTGCTATCCCAAGCCTTGGCGGAACCGATACGCTTGTTCAGGGTTCAGTTTACAATCTTACCATTACGGCCGTTAATTCGACGACTGGCATTGTCTACAGTACGCACACAGTTCAATTGTTGATACAGCCACTTTTCATCGTTGAATCTTCGGATTGGCCTGATGTTATGGAGTTCCAACCCAAATCCACTCGCACTTGGGAAGTCACGCTCTTGAACACAGGAAACAAGGATGTCACCGTCAATGCCGTATATGCAATAACTCGACCCGGCCTCTCAAATCTCTCAACCGATTGGGAAATGGTGACTCAACCGTCTTTGATTGTTCTTCCAATCAACACGCCCGTTGTCCACTCGTTCACTGCCGTCGGAGCCGTCGACCTGCCGCTTCTTTCACTGACTGCAGATTTGACACTGTTCCTTGACCCTACTGAAACAGAAGTGGAAGGCAGCGGTCAATTCACAACACAACTGGTTATGTCTCGCTTCTTTTCGACGGGCGATATTGGTATTGAACCTGACATTAACAGCGACTTTGTCGATGTTTTCCTCCCGTACACAAATATCCCAACTGGGAACGGCAGTGAAGTGGCCTACATGATTGAACTTTGTAACTCTGAACGTCTGTTGAATCTCGAATCGATGGGCCTTTCCGAGTTCGAGTATTCTTGGAACTTCACGCTCTATGTCGACAAATTTGACGGAACTTCCGATTCCCATCCTCTAAACCTCGATCAAGAATGTGGCCCGACTTCACTTGGCCCGACTTCGAGATATAATTTGGTAGAGCTTGAAGCATGGAATCCTTCCACCATTCGAATTCAAGCGGAGACGCCTACGAAAGGATTTATTCTTCCCGGTGACGGTTGGGATTTGACGTTTAGACTCTACCACCCCGATGAAAACAACGGCTACTCGGTGTATGACGAGGAAACATTCTCGCTTGTTTTGGCAGTATTTGCCGATCCAATGATCAAGAGTATCTCTTCGGACGAAGGTCAATTCCAAGAAGGCACTCAAAGCACGATTACAGTCGTTGTACAAAACGTTGGCTCCGCTACGGCTCTTGATGTGGTCGTTGACCTGCAATGCGAGGGCCTCACCGTCTCTACCTTGCCTTCAGAAACTCCAACCATGCTAAATCGGTCAGTCAATTCAGGACTCAATTACTCAATGATACCGTTCTTCTTCGCTACCCAAGAACGAACTCTCACGTGGGTGGTCACAGCCGATTCTATCGATTGGTGGACCCAGCGCTCTGAAGCATCATGTGTAGCGTCACTCGACGCTTCATTCATGGAAAACAACGTTGTTTTGAACGATAAAAAGACCTTGAAGGAAGACGTCATTTCATGGTCGCCAGGTGTTTCAGCCAGCTTCGTAGCAGCAGTTACATGCTTACTCGTTTCGATTATCCTCTTCCGCTTAACCTCTCAAAACGATAATTTCCGACTCTTAGCAATCTATGCTGGTGTTGTTGGTTTCGGTTTCTCTTTCCACGTATTCCAATTCGCTTGGTGGGGCTTTGTTGTCCTCACACTGGCTGCGTTATGGATTTGGAGAATGACGTGGAAGAGCACCGACGAATTCCGGCTTCTCCACGAAGACTATCAACGCGCTCGCCGAGGTATTTCGACACTGTATGCAGACCATTTCGAAGAACTTGCCAGCAGCCGTCGCCAACTCCGCACAATCCTTGGCATGCCGGTACTTGGTATGCTTGCTATCATTCTGGGTATTCCTCCAATGCTCACCGAGGATCGGACGAATGTCGTCAGTATAGCAGCCTATGTCATCGTGGTCATGGCAGGTGTTTGGTTCTTGATTAACCGTGCAAACAACATGTACGGCGCTCTTTACGGACGTCTCACGGACATCGAAGTGAAGGCCATTCGAATCGAACGTGACTTGAGCGACCCAGCTCGGTTGTTCAATGAACTCGCAGGAGATGGACTCAACCTCGAGGATATCTTCGGTTCTGCTGAAGCCTCACAAGCCTTGAATCCAGAGAACTTATTTTCAAACGAGGAGGTGAACGATGATGCCTGATGAAGAACTCATCGACCCCTCAGTTGAGGAAAAAACCCTTGATGAAATGCCTCAGTTCGAGGATGAAGTCACCGGTCAATCCTCGAATACCGCTCCTGTTGACGTGCAAGCGGACGTTGGCGAGGAGATACCTCCGTTCCCACCAATGCCTTCGACATCGAGTCCAGAGCGACCGCTTCCAAGGGATTTAGAGACGATGGTTCTCGGAATCGCTCAGGACGATACAAATTCGCTTGCCGGTACTGAACTTGAAATCAGTGAAGCAAAGAGTTTCTTGCAAACGCACAAGCTACGACGTGCTCTGTCAAGTGTCGACAAAGCTGAGTCATCGCTTGCTGTTTTGGAAGAAGACGTGCTGTATTTACGCAGAAACATCGCTATGCTCCACCGTTTACTTAATGAAAAGAAAATCAGCGAGAACGATATTGAAACTATTCTCCTTCGATTGAGAAGCGCAACAGGTGCAGCAGAAATCGGAGATGTGGGTGGCGCTGCTGGTGAAGTTGAATACCTTGTAGACGATTTAATCGGTGGAAACACATCGACCCTTAACCCATTCTTATTCCGACATTTCTGGATGGGCCTTGAAACACGATGGCCTGCTGGAGGCGACGAAGGTGTCTTGGTCGTCCGTATCATCAACGATGGCCCCGTGGCAATGCCGCCAATGCGCCTCTCTCCACCGGTGCCAGAAGGCTGGGTTTCTACGCCTTCATCGGTTGACCTGCCTACAATTGCTCCTGGAGGAAACTTGCCAGTTCGATTCAATGTGTCTGCCAACCGCCGTTACGGTGCAGACGAAATACCGTTGTCGCGTAAACTGGCGATTACGACAGGTTATGAAATCCGTACTGGCGAAGTTTTTGTCACCATACGTGCGCAAAACCGCTCGATGGAGCCCCTTGCTGATATCCTTCTCTCGCCTTGGTTCCCGCCAGGCTACACCGCTGACGCAGTTCCATTTGTGGAACGCCTCGCTCCCGACGAAGTGGCAATCATTCGTATCCCACTTCGCATCACAATGAGTTCTGGAGGTTCTTCTTAACTCAATCCTTTTCCACCCTACATGGGGGATAAAAATTAAAAAATGGTGAAAAATATGAAAGAAAATACGAACGAAAAAAGCGATAATATCGCTGCTATTGGTATCGGTGCAATGATTGTATTCATTGCATTGATTCTGGTTGCAGCGGTTGCAGCAGCAGTTATTATTCAAACTGCTGAAAAGTTGCAACAGAATGCACAAACAACCGGTGAAGAAACGACTTCCTTGCTGTCCTCGAAAGTGGTCATCAAGAATGTCATGATTCCTACTGTCGGTGAATTGTACATTACCTACGAACTGGCTCCAGGATCAGATGCAATCAACCCAGCAAACATTGACTGGAACATTGTCTGTACTGCTGGTGTAGATGCTGGAGACTTTACGTCTTCAAGCCTCGTTGGAGTGGATACTTTGAGTGCCACTTTGGTTCCAGGCTCGACGTACGACATTACACTTCCAACTGCATCACTTGATGACTGTGCTCCTTTTGAGAACGCAGACCACACATTGATTATCCAATCTGGCGCTGGAGGTTTCACGTATGAGACCTTGAATTATGGTGCTGATGTTCAACCGGGGGCGAAAGTCATATGAAGTCAAATACTCGTAACGATATTCAAGAAGACAAAATCGCTGCTATCGGTATCGGTGCAATGATTGTCTTTATTGCTTTGATTTTGGTTGCTGCAGTCGCTGCAGCAGTCATCATTCAAACTGCTGAAAAACTTCAACAAAATGCTCAAACCACTGGTGATGACACTGCCGACAACATGGCAGGTAAGGTCCTCATTTCAGCTGGCTTTGTCGCTAACGGCGGTGCAGGAAACGACGTTGGTAATGCTTTCACAAGTACTGAAGCATACATGTTCCACGTCCGTCTCGCTCCTGGTAGCGAACCTGCACCACTGGACGAAATTTCGTTCCAGTTCTTCTGTGACGATGGTGTTGTTGAAGGATTCATTGGAGACCCTGACGGTGCTGGAGCTGCTTTCCAAGCAGCAGGTGCTGTTGCTGAAATGGACGAAGATGAGCCAGATGCAAATGCCGAAGATGCTGCGACTGGAATCATGAACCCAGGCACTGGATACGTCATGTGGATCGATGCTAACGACAACGCAAACGCTGTTGATTGCAGTGCTGCAGGTGGAGATTCGAAGGTTCAACTTTACATTCACGTCGGTAGCGGCGGTACAACCTTCCAAACCTTGGACATCGGAAGCACAGATGCTGGGTCACTCGTCATCTGATTGCATCTAAGGGCACCAATGCCGAAAGGCGTTACAGCCCTTGGGAGGATTTATCATGGCATGGCCATTTAGCGGTAACGCAGATAAAAACAGAGATGCAGATGCAGACCTTACGGAGGAACGACTGAAAATTATGGCGAACATCGCCATTGAACAAGTCCCGCTTCCCGAAGAAGGAGAACTCAGCGAAGACGATGCATGGACAATCAGTCCAAGTCCGACACGAGCTCGTATGAACAGCGTTGGAAGTGTTCCAACAGTAGCGGCAACTCTTGCCCCTTCATCACCTGTTCCAACGAGCACAACCGTCGACACTTCTGGATTGGAACGTCTCATCAGCAGTCGCCTTGACATGGTTGAGGACGTTCTGAGGATGGTGGAAGTTCGGTTGGATACCTCGCAAGCAGCCCCTACTGCGGATGCTGAAGGAAATCCAGTCGCTATGTCTGAACCGGCTGGAGATGAATCCATGATGAGCGGAGACACCATCGTCACTGCAAGTGGCGAAGTCATCTCTGCGGCAGGCATGGACCGTCTCAAGAGCGTTGATGAAGCCCCACTGGTCGAATTGTATGAAGCACAAGCACTCGCTGCAAATCCATTCTTGTACGCACCCTCAACCGGTGCGACAGCGAATGCGAACCAAGTTGGTGCTCCAACCGTTTCAGCCTTACTTCTTGACAGTATGTCGGGAATGGCTGCGGTTAGTTTTGCTCAGAAAGCAATGTCTTCCGGTATGTTGTCAGAACAGGAAGGGCGTGCAGTCCTGGCTATTGTTCAATTGGCATCTCCTGGTGAATCAGAAGCAGCGTTAGACGACCATTTGTCGCACAAGGAATTGCTGGTCTTTTCGTCATTGATTAGTTCATGGCGTCAAGTTCAGTCGCTTCGAGGTGAACTCTGATATGGGCGCTTCGGTCGGAATTGGAGGTCTCATTGTTGGGATCTCAATGCTGGTGGTCTTTTCAATGGCCATTTCAGCTTTGGACGCACAGGTTGCAACCGGTTTGGATGCAATCGAAAGCGCCTCAGTTCCAGACCCAAGTTTTACCATTGACGATGTGGACATTGCCCAGCATGTCATACACGAAGTGTCAATGTCTGCAGGCAACCAAGGAACGGGATACTTTGACGGGATTTTGAAAGCAAATGTTGGTTCGGATGAATGCGGCGGATTTTCCGCAACATTCACAACAACAGGTGGCGAGATTGATGTAGGAAACGTGGTTATCACCAACCACGGTTTCTGCCCAAGCTCTTCTACCCCAACATGGACAATATACAACATGTCCAATGTGGTCCAAACACCGACAACTCCTGCTACCTTCGATGCACCTGTCTTCCATCAATACATCTATGCGAACATAACGAACCAAGGCTCTGATACGCTGAAAAGTGATGAAGTGTGGGTGTTTTATGACGGCGAAGAGCCAGAGACACTTACCGAATCACAAGACTCTTCAGAATCAGTTCTTGCAGGAGTCAATACCAATTGGTATTCTGGTGAAACATTGCAGTTGTTTTGGAACGACGAACTCAGTACAAATACCGAATACGAACGTTTGGCAATGACAGTTGGCCCCACGACTTTGGTGCGGTCAACATCTTGAGGTGTTACTATGGCAGACGGAGGAGCTTCGACATACATTATGCTCATCAGCGCCTTGCTGATCTCAAGTTCTGCCAGTGCAGTCTTGATTCAAGAATGGTCGTCGACTTCTCAAGTTATCCAAAAACAACAAAGAGGTTTACAACTTTCAGAAGAAGTCGCTATTGATTTTGCAGGTGACCCCATGAACGTCAACATTGACCGGTCTGGAACGGACCATGAAATCACCTTTTACATCCTCAACACTGGAGAGCATCCAATGGATGAAACAAAAATGCAAGTTCTCATTGACGGCCTTTCTGTACCCGCTACTGGCGTTTCTACCTCGTTTTTGGGGACACCCACGCCTACGGCTTGGAATCCCAATGTTTTGCTTGAAGTGGCTGTATCGAACAACACGTTCAACTCATATGCAGATAACACCGACATCAGTGTGTTCGTGACCGTTACCTCAGAATATGTCTCCGGACTTACTTCAAGTGCGAGTTTCAATCAAGAGGTGCGTATCAATGGATGAGCATGTCAAGGATGACCCTTTTACTGCGGCACACAAGCCGAAGGAAGACGGCTTCCCATACGAATTGGAAACCGACTCTCTTGCAGACTCGATGGGGCTTCGAATGCCGAACCGCTCTCTGTATGTGTTGCAAGGTGCTGTCGGTGGCGGAAAGTCACTTCTTTCTCAACGTCTTGCTTTCGGGCTTGCTGAAAATGGAGTCAAAGTTCTGGTCATCACAACTGAACTGACAACTCGTGGATGGGTTGAGCAAATGGAATCTCTTGGCTATGGGGTTACCGACGCCATTCGAGAAGGACGCCTCTTGGTGTTCAGCCGATTTGGAACAATTGCTGAATCATTGCCGGACGTCGGACTTGAAGAAGTTCTTCAATCCGAAGCAATAGAGCTCGCAGATGTTGTTATCATCGACTCTGCCAGTTCGATTATGCCAAGTGATCTTGACGATACGAGTCGATTCCAACTCATGCAGCGGCTACGGCAGGTGTGTTCAAAGGGTCGTTCGTTGATGCTTTGCATAGATCCTGAAGAAATGGACCATAAACTGATGCACACATTGCGTGCCTCTGCTGAAGTCGTTCTCGACTTGCAAACGGCAATGATTGGTGGCGAGATTAAGCGAAACATCGTCATCACTCGGTTTTTGAGAGCAGCCGGTCCGATTCAAACATCCATTGGATGGCGAGTTGAACCAGGAATGGGCTTCATCGTTGATATTACGGCGGTTAGCTGATGAGGTGTTATGATGGTCGATGAAGAACTCAAGTTTGCTCGAGGCGATCTCAACGGGGTCATGAATGCACATCCTCACGTCGCTGAATGGGTACGTGACTTTGAATCAAGCCATGGTTCACGCCCAATTTATTACGGCCCATTAGACCGTGGGGCCAAAAAGGAACGGCCATACAATCTCATTTATATCACCAAAGAACCGATTTTTGTACATATTTACGAACCTCCGGCAGATGAAGAAGGTGGAGGGCAGATTCTTTGGTTTGGGCTCGAACCTCAACTTTCCGAAGAAGAGGAAAACATCCGCCGTGGTCTAATTGAAACACTACTCCAAGAGGCTCCAACCGCACCTTCATTCACTACTGATGACGAATTCGAAAACATTCTCTCTCAGATGATTGAACGATACACGCTCCTCGATACTGAAGCACTTACCAATGTACGTCGCCAAGGGCGCTTCTGGGAAATGCTAGGTATGGATGACAAGCGTCTCATTGTCACAGAAGCCCAACGAGAACGACTACGCTACATTGTCGTTCGAGATTTAATCCGTAACGGCCCACTTGAACCACTTCTCTCCGATGAGATGCTGGAAGATATTCACTCGATTGGATTGAAGCACGTACACATGGATCACAAAGTGTTTGGAATGGTAACATCCAACATTCGGTTCCGTGATCGAGAACTTCTTTCTCGCTTTTTACGCGCAATGTCGGAAAGAATAGGGCGACCTGTTTCAGACAACAAACCGATTATTGATGGTGCACTGCTCGACGGTTCACGTATCAACATTATTTTCTCTGACGACGTTTCAATGCTCGGTCCGTCGTTTACTATCCGTAAGTTCGCTGAAGAAACCATCTCGATTACACAACTCATAGCCTGGGGTACAATATCTTCACAGGTTGCTGCTTACATTTGGATTTGCCTTGAATACGGTATGTCTGTACTTGTGTCTGGAGAAACTGCATCCGGTAAAACCACTACACTCAATGCTATTCTGCCGTTCATAGACCACAACGTTAAGATTTACTCTGCAGAAGATACGCCTGAAGTGAAGGTGCGACACAAGATTTGGCAACGACTCGTTACTCGTTCATCGAAGAACGAGGAATCTCGTGTCGAAATGTTCGATTTGCTCAAGGCAGCTCTACGTAGCCGCCCACGGTACATCATCATCGGTGAAATTCGTGGTGTTGAAGGCGCAACTGCTTTCCAGGCTATGCAGACAGGCCACCCAGTTATTGCAACATTCCACGCTTCATCCATTGTCAAAATGATTCAAAGATTTACTGGTGACCCGATTAACGTTCCAATTCGCTTTTTCGACAACCTAAACTTTGCCATTTTCCAAGAAGTTGTTGAAGCACCTGGTGGCGGAATTGCTCGACGTGTTACTGGAATCGACGAGGTTATCGGTTACAACAAGCACAGCGATGGTGTACTCACCCGTGGAATGTTCGAATGGGATCCTGTCAAGGATAAGCACTATTTCCGTGGTATGTTCCAAAGCCACCTGCTGGAAAATAAAATTGCAGCAATGGCTGGGTTCTCGAACAAGCGTGACATTTACGATGAAATGCTGAAGAGAGCCGCTGCACTTGACAGAATGGTGGAACGAGAATTGACGCATTATGATGACGTCTTCGACTTGATTGGCATCTACTACAACAACGGATGGGAATACTTTGAAAAAGCCGTAGATACATGGACTGGAGTAAACCATACGTGAGGTGATGTCGAATGCAGCGAATGTCTTACTGGCAAATCGCCCTTCGTCGCGTTGAGATTCCTGTCGGTCAATTCCTTTTATTTTACGTCGGTGGTGCAGCCATTGCCGGATTCTTGTTTTCTTTCCTTCTTATTTTCCTCACCGGTGGTCTTGCAGAAGGTGCACTGTTTTCTGGTGCTGCTGGAATTCTTCTCATTTTCCTTTTGCCCATTCTGGCAGGTGCAGCAGCAGCAGCATATCCATTGCTCGATGTTCAACGGTCTGCAACCTTGATTGAGAAAGAGATGCACATGTTCATCACTCGAATGGGTATTTTATCGCTCGGTGAAGTAGGTGCTCAATCTATTTTCGATATTCTCAAACAAATGAGTGATTACGGTGAATTGGCGAATGAAGTCAAACGAATTGAAACACTTGTTGACAAATGGCACACTTCTCTCCCAGAGGCATCTCGTATTGTGGCACAACAAAGCCCTAGTCCGCTATGGGCAGATTTCCTCGATAGGATGGCGTTTTCCATTGAAGCAGGCCAAGCCATCGATGAGTTCATGCGTTCTGAGCAAGAGACCGTCGCTGAACAATACACGACTCTCTACGATACTCGCCTTGAATCTGTAGATACCATGAAGGAAATCTACGTTTCTTTGGTTTCAGCAGGATTGTTCGGGCTCGTTATTGCCGGAATCCATCTGGTTCTGTTCGAAGTTGGTTCAGATTCCGATACTCCGATTATGGTGGCCAGTCGATTGAGATTCATTCTTTTGGCATCACTTGTCTTTACGATTATCCAAGTCGCTGCAGTCTTTGCGTTTAGAGCGACAGTACCCGAAGATCCAACTTTTGCTCGTGATGAAATGGATACACCGTTCCGACTTAATTTCTTCCGAGCACTTGCAGGTGCCAGTATTCTCACCAGTTTCTTAACCGTCATTATGGTCATCCTACTTGCTGCATCGTGGGAAGCAGTTACCAATCAATGGGACCGATACGGTCTCATTTTCATTGCCGCCCCTCTTTCACCCATGCTGATTCCAGCAATTATGATTGGAAGAGAAGAACGCCAAGTGCTGCGAAGAGACGAAACTTATCCCGACTTTATTCGAGCCTTGGGTGGTACGGCTCAGGCTCGTTCATCTGAACCATCAGCCACCATCAAAGCCTTGCGAGGCATTGACTTTGGTATGCTCGACCGTTCTATTGATCGATTGGAAAAGCGTCTGTCCACTCGTATTGATTCCGATCGAGCTTGGGACTACTTCAACGCAGATACCAATTCTGCTGTTATCTCTCGCTACACACGTATCTACATCGAAGGTTCACAATCGTCAGGGAAGCCAGCAGACACCGCTGAGATGGTTTCCCGCTCAGTAGGAAGTTTGCTTTCATTACGAAGAAGAAGGGCTCTCTCTGCCAATACCATGCGTGGTGTCGCTCTTGGTCTGCTTATTGCTTCGGTGACCAGTCTCAACGTAACCATTGCTATTGTCCTCAAGCTCGGCGATTCCATTGCAGGTGTTGCTGAAAACTTCACCGATACGGATGTTGGTGCTTTGGCTGAATTCGGCGCAGGGTTGGCCCTTCCAGTCATGGAAGATGCTTCAGGAGTTGGAGAAAATATTCGAATGTTCAAGATTATCGTTTCCATTCTCATACTCTTCCAAGTTATCGCAGTCTCAATCATTTCGAATCGGTTGCGAGGAGGAATCTGGACAACCGCTATGGGTCAAGGAATTCAACTGCTTTGGGTTGCAGGCATCACTTCATACATCACTTCGCTGGTACTGGAAGCCGCATCTGCTGTGTTTGGCGTTTAACGACCCAACAATCATAATCCCAGTCAGTGATTGGTTGCCATGCAAGCCCCGCCTCCACCTGCTGCATCCGCTGCTCAAAACCCTCCTGCTCCCTCGCCGTACTTGCCTGCTGCCGGATTTCAAACCTCACCACTGAGTTATTCATTCCACCGCTGGTTGATGCTCGGCGTCATTCTGATACTCGCATCTGTTGTTTTTGTCGAAGTCGTCGAAATGTTTGGCCCTCCATCGGTCGTCGATTATGACCTTGAAGCGGAAGGTGTTACTGAAAAAATAGCCGAAGACACAGAAGCGCACAATGACCTCAATCGAGTTATTGGTTCAGTCGGAACCATTCTTCAGTCCTTTGGATTAGGGTTGATCGGCTATGCTATGCTGCGTGAATCGTACGATGAAAAATACGATCATACTGCACTACGAGTGACTGCGGTGATCATCGGTGTGCTCGTACTGCTGAATGTCGCATCCCGTAGCATCTCAATCGTTTGATTTCAGCGCTTCTTTTCTTGCGCAATACGTTTCTTGGTGGCTGCCCAAGAACAGATTGGGCATTGTTCAAGTTCATGGTTGCGTGCAGGACAGTATTCTCTTCCAAAGAAGATGATTTGTAAGTGCAACTTGTTCCACAAATCCTTCGGGAATATGGCTTTCAAGTCACGCTCAGTTCGTTGAACAGTGGTATCATTGGACAGGCCCCACCGTGCGGCAAGTCGATGGATATGGGTGTCTATTGGAAATGCGGGTACGCCAAAGGATTGTGCCATGACCACTCCAGCAGTCTTGTGGCCTACTCCAGGTAACGCTTCAAGTTCCTCAAATGTTTGAGGTATTGTACCTCCATGCCGTTCCATAACCAGTTCGGAGAGGCGATGTATGTTCTTTGCTTTCGTCGGAGCAAGACCAACTTGCCGGATGTCATTGAGTATGGTTTCGACACTCAGTTGGACCATAGTTTCAGCAGTTGGAGCTTTTGCAAACAAAGCAGGTGTTACTTCATTCACTTTGAGATCTGTTGTTTGAGCGCTCATGAGAACAGCGATGAGTAATTGAAAATCGTTCTCGTGGTCGAGAGGTACTGGAGTTTCCGGATAGTATTCCTCAAGCATGGCTGCGATTTTTACTGCCTTGTCTTTGCGTTTCATTCATCTCTCTCCATTATGACTAATTGGGTTGGAATCCGGTAAATGTATTCAAGACCCTGGCCAATAAATGTGATACGGTGCGGTTCGGTTTGAAAATCCACTGTTTCTACCTTTGACTCGATACCGTGAAGCGGCATATTTGCGCCGAATGTACCGTCCCGAAACAAATGGAGACTGGTTTCGACCAAAGTTACTGGGGATTGGAATCGAATACTGTCTCCAGTTTGTTCGATATTGCCAGACACATGTCTGAAAAAGGACGTGAAGAAAGTGCTCAACTCATCCCACTGGTTCACACTGAAACGAGGCATACAACCGCCTCAAGACTCCATTTTGACGGAGTATGCTTCTCCTGTTACCCAACCAAAGAACAGACCAAATGAGACTGAAAACAGAGGAATACCGTTACAGATTATCGATTCCATCGGTTCTGTTGATGGCTGACCCATGATGTACCAAACGATCATCGCTAACAACAGTCCGGGAATCAACATGACTCCTCCCATAATCAACGTTCGTAGCAGACGCATGGTAAACCGAGTGGGGGGGATGTCATGAATGTGTGGTTTCTTCACGCTTACGAAAGACGGCGTTCGAGTTCTTCGCCACTGAGCGAGTTGAGAACATCATGTGGCTCAATCCAACCTTTACGTGCTGCCATGACACCATAACTGATATCGGCAAGTCCTCGAATTGAATGTGCATCAGGATTGATGATGACCGGTACGCCCAGACCTTTCGCATGCTTGCATAATCTCCAGTCCAAATCGAGTCTGTAGGGGCTTGCATTCAACTCGACCGCTTTGAGTCGACCCTCTTCGTTGTGTTCTGCCATGTGTTCAAGCACTGCAAACAAGTCAACTTCGTATCCATCCCTTCCTTGTAGAATACGACCTGTAGGATGCCCGAGAACGGTTGTTGATGGATGGTCAATGCATTGCATTAATTCCTCTGTGTTTTGCAACTCATCACGAGCTTTCCATTTGGAGAGGGCATGGACGGAGGCTACCGTGTAATCGAGTTGGGACAAAACCTCGTCGGGGTGGTCGAGTTTGCCGCCTTCAAGAATATCCGATTCGACACCGTGGAAGAGTCGGAAGTCTGTGCCTTCTTTTGCCCATGCTGAATTGTAGCGTTGGATTGTTTCTCCCTGCTCCAATAAATCTGCAGCACTTGCTCCATTTGCGATTTTGAGCGTCGGTGAATGGTCAGCGATTCCCAACCAATTCCAACCCATTTTTCGCGCAGTATCGGCCATCTCTTCCAGCGTTGCTTCGCCATCTGAAAGTGTAGTGTGGTTATGCAGTGCGCCCCGGATGTCTTGTCCCGACAGTAACTGTGGAAGGTTGGAGGACTCTGCAGCAACGATTTCACCGGTGTCTTCACGCAGTTCTGGCGTAACCCAATCGAGTTCTAAGTGACGGTAGATGTCTTCTTCAGTGGATGCTTTGAGAGAAAACTTGGCAGCAGCCATGCCTTTCAAATCGCCAGCCTTGGCATCCGGAATGAGTCCGAACTCGTTCAATTTCAGTCCACGGTCAATGGCTCGTTGCCGCATGGCAATGTTGTGCTCCTTACTTCCGGTGAAGTAGGCTAAGGTGAATGGGAAGACTTCTGGAGTAACGAGCCGTACTTGGGCATCGATTGTTCCACCGCTCTCAAGTTGTTCGTAATCATCTCCACCGATGGCATCCAACACATTTTGGTCGATGTGTCCAACGGTAAATCCACCATCGAATATGCTTGTGTCAAGAATGAGACTAATCTTTGAATCTCCAGCACCTTTCACATCGGCGATTCCTGGTAGCGATAGAATGGCTTGCGCCACGTTTTCATGGTACGCATCCTCTACAGCAACAACGAGATCTAAGTCGCCTATGGTTTCTTTTCGTCTGCGAGCACTTCCGGCCAATTGTGCCTTTATTACACCATCAATGGAGGCAATCTTCGTTTGGAATGCCTCTCCGTATTTCAAGCCAACATCCAATCTTCGACGAGCTCTGAACCGTGCCAACAGTTCGATTCCGTCAAGCATTCGTTGCTGAGATTTCTTGCCAAATCCTTTCATTGGCGCAATTAATCCATCCGTTGCCGCTTCCTTTAGGGATGCGACAGAATCAACTCCAAGTTCTTCGTTCATCAGTTTGATGCGCTTCGGTCCGAGTCCTGGGATTCCGAGCATCTCAATGAGTCCTTGAGGTGTCGTGTTATGCAACTCCACCCAATCGCTCGGCCACTCACCATCCATTATTGCTTGAGTAAGTGCCGAACCCAAGCCCTTGCCGATTCCTTTCATTTCGAAAAGCCTCCCTGTAGAAACCAATTCACCGAGGTCTTCGGTCAAGCCGCCGAGCATTCGACTGGCATTTTGATACGAGCGGACACGAAACACATTAGCACCGTTCAGTTCCAAGAGAACAGCCACTTGATGCATGACTGAAGCGATTTGGTTGCGAGAGAAATACGGTGGGCCGCTCGGCCGTGCCTTTGGTAGTGTGAATCCTCCGCCTGCCATGGCTGATGATGTCGGCGACCCTTCTCAAACGTTGCTCTTGCCTTCACCGGTCGGACTTCATGTTGAAGAACCACGGCCTGTAGCACTGTTCATGGTCAGCGTGATTTTCATCGAACATCTCGCCGAAGCACTGTGTGGTATTTCGGCAGTATTGTTCACGTTTATTGCGACTTTTTCCCGCTCACCTCGGGCTGAACACATTGTTCAGAACATTATCGCCATCGTGTTAATCGCCGCTGCAGGCGTGCTTTGGTGGCTTTCACTATCTGGTGGGATGCTTTGGGGATCGAATTACCTTCCAAAGCCTCTCTCATTGGTTTGCATTGTTATTGCCATTGCAGCACGGATGAACATCAAGGGCGAAAATGTTTCATTTGGAGCTAATCCACACTCGATAGGCAAGAATGAAGCAGAGTAATCAAACAATTTCGCCACGAGGTTGACTTGTTTCTTCTGCTTCTGTTGCAGGCTGGGCTGCTTCCTTTGCCATTTTTTGGTCAATGAATGTGCGCATGTATTCTGGAAGTTCGCCGTTCACGAAAATGACATCATGGATGTGGTCGAGTTTTTTCAGGGAATAGTAGATTTGCATTGCAGTCATTGGAGTGGATGAACAGCCGTTGCATCCACCGTCAAGTGAGAGCATGATGTTGCCATCGGTTGTATCGAGAACATTGACCACACCGTCGTGCTCATCCAAAATTTCTTGGACCGGACCAATTTCTGCCAAGATCTCCTCGGCGGTGATGCTCATGCTACTACCCTGCAGGCCTCTCCTCTTTCAACAATTGCTTGAACAGTTGCACTGATGATACTGCGTTGAATACCGCTCAGTTCTCATTAAAGGCCTATAAGAGGTGTTTTTCCGAGGGAACTCCTTATGAGGGGTTCTTTGGTCGCCGAGGGTACAGGTGTTCTATAATGATGGATAATATACCAATGATTGCCGCTGCAGCAGGTCTTGTCGGACTTGTTGTGGCTTTTTTGCTGTATCAACAAGTAAACAAAGTGAAAATTGACAACGAAAAGGTTGCCAATATCACTGAAGAAATTCAAAAGGGCGCCATGGCGTTCCTCTTTGCAGAATACCGAGTACTAGCCATTTTCGTAGTGGTTGTCGGAGCAGCTCTTACACAACTCAATGATACGAACACCGCCATTGCTTTCTTCGCAGGTGCACTTGCTTCTGTGGCTGCAGGATTCTCAGGAATGCGTGCTGCAACCTCGGCCAACGGCCGAACCACCATGGCTGCTAAGAACGACGGTAAGGCCGGCGCTCTTGCTGTTTCATACAACGGTGGTGCAGTCATGGGCCTTTCCGTTGGTGGACTTGGTCTTCTCGGTATCTCTCTTGTCGCATATTGGCTTGGAGCAGGCGATGCAAATCCTGACCTTTCTGCTGCAGCAGGATTCGGTATGGGTGCATCTTCAATTGCTCTCTTCGCTCGTGTTGGTGGCGGAATCTACACCAAGGCTGCTGACGTCGGTGCTGATCTTGTTGGTAAAGTCGAAGCAGGTATCCCTGAGGACGACCCTCGTAATCCTGGTGTTATCGCAGATAACGTCGGAGACAATGTCGGTGACGTTGCAGGAATGGGCGCAGACATCTTCGAATCCTTTGTGGGTTCAATCATTGCAGCAATGATTATCGCTAGTTCAGATAACTTTGGCGGTGAAGGTTTTACTGGGGCTTCCAACTACATCATGATGCCAATTATGCTTGGCCTCATTGGTTATGTTGCATCCATTGTTGGTGTTTTCTCAATGTTCGTTCTCAAGAACGGCAAAGACGCAGCAGCAGCACTTCGTAACACGACATTCATTGCAGCCCTTCTGTTTTGGGCTGGTGGGTACCTTTCCATCCAGCAAGGCCTTATTGATGTTGAAATGGGTGTTATGCACTCAGTTGTACTGGGCAGTGTTGTTGGAATCGCAATCGGCCTCATTACAGAGTACTACACCGGTATCGAACCCGTCTTTGGAATCCCAACCAAGGCCATCCCTCACATTGGTGAAATGTCCAAGACTGGACCAGCAACCAATGCTATTGCCGGACTTTCAGTTGGAATGATGTCAACATTCATTCCGATTCTTTTGATTGCTGCAGGAATCTTTGGAGCAAATCACTTTGGTGGAGACGACTTCGGCCTCTATTGCATTGCAATGGCGGCAATGGGCATGCTTGCTACAGTCGGTGTGACCATGACTGTCGATGCTTACGGGCCAGTTGCTGACAACGCAGGCGGAATTGCAGAGATGAGCGGACTTGGTTCTGACGTTCGAGCAATTACCGATGAACTTGATTCAATTGGAAACACAACTGCTGCAGTTGGAAAAGGATTTGCCATCGGCTCCGCAGCATTGACTGCTCTTGCTCTCTTCGCTGCTTACACTGCAGCAGTCGGTCCAGAGAATCTTGACTTGACACTAACCAACCCTGTTGTCGTTATCGGACTACTGATTGGTGGCGGTCTACCGTTCGTTGTTGCTGCTATGACCATGACTTCAGTCGGTAAGGCTGCAGGAGACATGGTTGTCGAAATTCGACGCCAATTCGCTATTATGCGAGAAGCTTTGTCAAAGGACAAATCGTTTGAGGGTGACCTTGAAGACGCAACAACATGGCCAGAAAGGGTCGTTGCAGGAGACATGACGTATCCAGACTCTCAAACCTGTGTTGACATTTCAACAAAGGCTGCTCTACGTGAGATGATTGGCCCAGGTGTTGTTGCAGTTGTGGCTCCGGTCGCAGTTGGACTCGCACTTGGTGCAGATGCTCTCGGCGGACTTCTAGCAGGTTCTCTCGTCACCGGTGTTCTCATGGCTCTGTTCATGGCAAACGCTGGCGGTGCTTGGGACAACGCCAAGAAAGCAATCGAGCAAGGTCACATTGATGGCGCTAAGAAAGGCGACGATGCTCATGAAGCAGCTGTCATCGGCGACACCATTGGAGATCCGTTCAAGGACACATCCGGTCCATCACTCAACATCCTCATCAAGTTGATGTCTATTGTTGCAGTTGTATTGGCTGGTACAGGACAACTCTGAGTCCCCTCCGAGCGTTAGACTCTTGAACAGAGTCCTGTTGGACAACCTCATGAGCAGGGTGTTCGAAGCTGCAACAATGCTGTTGCTGTTACTATGTACCAGCATTCTAGCAGGGTGTACAACCAGTTCCATGGAATCGAACGATTCCGATTCAACGACCGTTGAACAGACCTTACTTCCCGAATGGGAAGTTGGCGATCAGTGGCTCTATACCTTTATTACGCCACAATTTGGCGAAGACAGTGCTCGATTGGTCGTTGCAGAAATTGACGATGAGGAAGGCGTATACCAAGTTGGAATTTCCTCTGAGCGTGAGGCCCAGCGCCACGCAGTCATCAATCACAATCCATTCCTCGGTCGAATGACTCTGGATGGATTGTCCGTGTATGAAAACGGAGAGCCACAATCCGTGTTTTCGTTCCCATGGACGGTAGGTGACACTTGGACATTCACTTTGTTCGGGCAAGATTGGACTGCCACAACCGATTCGATCAACAATGGAAACGCTCGTGTTTCGGCGACTTCTGCAGAAGGGCACGAGATCTCCTACACCTTCAGTGGTGACAAAGAATTCATGGAAAACTTTGTTTGGCGTGATGATGAAGGGGTACGGCAGTTACGAATGGACCTCAACTCTGCCCGTGATGGTTATTCCGGAGATGTTTTCTTTTATCGAGCAAGAGATTTACTGGATAACCGCTATGAGGACAGCGACCAAGAAGTGTATGACACCTTCCTTGATGAAGGGCACCCATCTGAGGGCGATTGGAACACTCTTGTTTGGTATCTCGATGTCGAGATAAGCCAAGGTGGCTCAGGCTCTCTCACAATGAAAGACCATGCGGGAGCCTCCCCACTCACCCGGGCATGGGGTTCCGGTGCTACAGAAAAAGGAGCAATTGGAACGATTCCTTCGAACACCGGTGAATATTCTTTGACGGCAACAGTTCGAGGTCCGGATTCCTTCATTCACTTGCGTGTTGCTGGCGCACTCGTGTTCCAGTGGGAATTGTGAGGTATTTTTTTGCCTACGCTCATTATGATGCATGGCATGACTGGTGATGCCAGTATGATGCGTCCCTTTGCTGAGAAAATACTTCCTGAAGGTTGGACATTAATCGTTCCAGAAGCACGCTACAATCATCCACTTCGGGGTCGAACATGGTGGCGTTATGAGGACGAAGATGCTGATGCAACCCGTCGAATGACGTTATCTCGTAGAGAATTGATTGATGTCGATTCGTCCCTTTCACAACTTGAACAACTGATTGCCGAACAAGCGCCACTTGGTCCGCTTGTTGTTGGAGGCTTTTCTCAAGGTGGCGCAATGGCTCAAGAGATGCTACAACTTCCACTTGCTGACCGAATCGTCGGTGTCGTGGCCATGGGTACTCGCCTGGTTCGAGAGATGGAACTTAGGCTTCGTTTAGCAGAGTTAGAACCAAAGCATCTTTTTTGGATGCACGGAGAAAGAGATTTGAGAGTTTCCATCCAAGATGGCTGGGCAGTAGCCCATGTTTTTGAATCGGCGGGGTGGGCCATGGAGTTGATTGAACATCCGAAGGGACATATGATTCCAATGGAGCACCACGACTCGTTGAAAGAGTGGTTAACTGCTCTGTCGCAGATAAGGTTGTAACTGGTCAAAACCACCAACGAAGACGGGTTGTTCGCCTCTGATGTCGAGAATTACGGGCACAGTTCGGTGTCCTGTTGCTTCAACAACAGGCTTTCTCAAGTCGGGTTGTTCGTCAAAGCTGATTTCAGTGAACGTGAAATCTTTACTGTTGAGCAAACGCTTGGCGGCAGAACAATATCCACAAAATTGACCGGTGTACATGAGAAAGTCGGTGGTGTGAGTCTTCGCGTGCTCAAGAAGAATCTCTTCGGACATAGCGGTTACTTTTCAGCGTCCTACTTGAACCTATATATCGAGCCGAATCACTTGATATATTTCGCCGGTGTCAAATGTTTGTATGGCGTGCTGAACAGCGCTACATACTGCATCATCTGATGTTCCAGCGTGCTTCACAATCCGAGTAATAGCGCCTTTCTTCGCAGCCAGGCGGCCCAACACTTCAACGGTTAGAGCACCAAATCCGTGAACGCCATCGGGTCTTGTCCCATGTTCTTGGCCGTTCGGAACATTGGGCCTTTTGTTGCCATTTTCAGCAGATTGGTCGGTTAGGGCGACGAACGATTTCACATTCCCTGCCTCAACGATATCCAATGCTGATCTCATGAGTGCAACTGTTCCTTCGAGTCGCTGCAGGTGGTGTGCACTTTGGTTGTCGAATGTGTCGACAATGATTGCATCTACTTCCTCATCGTTCTCTGCGATGTCCCACCCCAATGTTTCGATGTATTGAGAAACAATATGGTTACGGCCGAAGTACCGCAGTTTGGCCATGTAACTCCCAAGAGATTCTTCATCATGTTCTTTCCGCTTCTTTCCTTAGGGCTAACCGTCAATAGAACTAATTGTTAAAAGGTGTATAAACGAGGTATGGGCTCCGATTTGGCGGGTTTTGAACGGAAGGATAAAAAGACCGGAGGCGTACAACGATTTATGCTAGCGGAGCGTATGAGCAGATTCGGTGCCTTCGCCGCGCTGCTGATGTTTTTTTTCGCTTCGGTATCAACTTCACAACTGATGTTCTTGGAACTCGAGAACAGCAGTGATTTTTCAACAATGTATTCATCTTCTCGCTTTACGGATTCCGACTCTGATGGAATTCCCGATGCTGATGATGCGTGCGCCACTGGAAATACGGGATGGACGTCCAATTCCACCACTGATCACGACTCCGATGGCTGCCAAGACGCGAACGAAGATACCGATGACGATAACGACACAATTGCTGATAACTTCGACGATTGTTCAACGGGGGCAATAGGGTGGACTCCGACTTCAATCAATGATTACGATTCGGATGGATGTCTCGATTCAACCGAGGATGATGATGATGACAATGATGGCGTCATTGACACATTGGACACATGCCAACTGGGCGATAAGGGCTGGAATTCAACAAGCCTCAACGACTATGATTCAGATGGTTGCCAAGATATTTCCGAAGATAATGACGACGACAATGATTCAGTTTTAGACAACTCCGATTCGTGCCAATTTGGCGATTTGGGTTGGACTTCTTCTGCGATCACCGACGTTGATAGCGATGGATGCCGAGATTCTACTGAAGATAGCGATGATGACGGCGATGGAGTTGAAGATGGCGATGATGATTGTCCTACGGGTGATACTGGGTGGACCTCAACATCCGCTACAGACCACGATTCCGACGGTTGTCAAGACGCTTCAACTGAAGATCTTGATGATGATAACGATGGGATTAGTGATTCTGCCGATTCTTGCCAAGATGGCGACATGGGCTGGACGCCTGATTCATCGACTGATTATGATTCAGACGGTTGCCGTGATGCTGATGAGGATATTGATGACGATGATGATCTTGTTCTTGATGCCGCTGATGATTGTTCAACAGGTGATCTTGGCTGGACTTCAACATCCATCACAGACCATGACTCAGACGGTTGCCAGGATGCTTCAAATGAAGACAATGACGACGATAACGATGGTGTGTCGGATACTGCTGATGATTGTTCAACAGGTGATCTTGGCTGGACTTCCGCGGCCATTTCAACCGATTATGACTCCGATGGTTGCCAAGACTCCTTAGAAGACCTTGACGACGATAACGACGGAGTGGCCGACTTGGCGCCTGACCTCTGTCAAAAGGGTGATATGGGCTGGACCTCTTCCCCATCTACCGATTTTGATGGCGATGGTTGCCGTGACTCAACAGAAGACTTTGATTCCGATAACGACGGCATTCTCGATAACGACGATGATTGTGTTAATGGCAACACTGGCTGGCTTTCGAGTTCCACCACAGACCACGATACGGACGGTTGCCAAGATGCCTCGACCGAAGATAACGACGATGACAACGATGGCATCAATGACCTTCTTGACACCTGCCAAACAGGTGTAATCGGATGGTCTCCATCTTCGATCACCGACTACGATTCTGATGGATGTCGAGATTCCGACGAAGATATGGATGACGACAACGACGGAGTCGGCGATGTCTCTGATTCCTGCCAAACCGGCGACTTGGGCTGGATTTCCAGTTCCAGTAATGATTACGACAGCGACGGCTGTAAGGATTCGACTGAAGACTCAGACCGAGATAATGACCTTGTTCTCGACGGATCAGATGCCTGCCCTCAAGGTGACCTTGGGTGGGTTTCTGGCACCTCGACCGACCATGATTCTGACGGTTGCCAAGATTCTCTCGAAGATCCCGATGATGACAACGATGGGGTTTTTGATTTATCAGATGCATGTCAAACAGGTGCACTCGGTTGGACTTCTTCATCCGCAACTGACCGAGATGGAGATGGCTGCCGAGACTCAGATGAGGACCCGGATGACGACAACGACAGTATTGCCGATTCGATTGATTCGTGCCCGAACGGAGACATGGGTTGGACCTCATCTTCGACAACCGATCATGATTCCGACGGTTGCCGAGATGCATCTACGGAAGATACCGATGATGACAACGATTCGGTACTCGATGCCTCTGATACATGCCAGACAGGTGCCATTGGATGGACTCCGACTACGCTGACGGATTACGATTCTGATGGCTGCAAAGACGATGTTGAAGACAACGATGATGACAACGACGGCATTATTGATTCGAATGACGCCTGTGCTACTGGAGATTTAGGATGGACTTCGACCATCCTTAACGACAACGACCAAGACGGTTGCCGGGATGCAACCGAGGATTTCGATTCAGACAACGACGGAGTCACAGATGACCTTGACTCATGCCCTCAAGGAATTACTGGTTGGTCATCGACCTCCTCTACAGACTACGACAGCGATGGTTGCAAGGACTTGTCGGCTGAAGACGTCGATGATGACAACGATGGAATTACCGATGGGAACGATTTGTGCCCTACTGGGACAATAGGCTGGACTCCAAATGCAAACAATGATTATGATTCTGACGGATGTAAGGACGACACTTCGTTTGACATCGACGATGACAACGACGGCGTAGTTGATGCATTCGATGATTGTCAAATTGGAGACCTTAACTGGACTTCCAGTTCCAGCACCGACCACGATAATGACGGCTGTCAAGATTCCCTTGAAGACATGGATGACGACAACGATTCTATTACCGATTTACATCCAGATGCCTGCCAATTCGGTATCACTGGTTGGACCTCTACTCCCTCCACAGATTCGGATAACGATGGCTGCAAGGATGATTCCTCTGAGGATTTGGATGATGACAACGATGGAGTCGCAGACAGTCTTGATGACTGTCAGTTTGGCGAAGGCGCATGGACACCGTCCCCCTCGACCGACTTTGACTCGGATGGTTGCCGTGATTCAACTGAAGATCTCGACGATGATAACGATGGAGTCGAGGACTTAGAACCCGATTTGTGTCATTTTGGAAACATGGGGTGGACTTCAACCAGTACCACTGACAACGATGGGGATGGCTGCCAAGACAGTTCAACTGAAGATCCAGATGATGATAACGACGGAATCATGGACGGTCTTGACGATTGCCAAGCTGGAGATGTGGGTTGGTCTCCTTCTTCATCAACCGATTACGACTCTGATGGTTGTCAGGATTCTAATGAAGACCTTGATGATGATAACGATGGCGTTAATGACGACCACCCAGATGTTTGCGATAAAGGCGATTTGGGCTGGATTTCAACTCCTTCCAACGATTTTGATGGTGATGGTTGTCGAGACTCGACTGAAGATTTAGATACTGATAACGATGGTGTCAAAGACGTTTTCGACGATTGTAATTTCTTGGCGACAGGATGGATTTCATCCTCGACCACCGACCACGATTCTGATGGGTGTAAGGATGACTCGAACGAAGACCTAGACGATGATAACGATGGAATCCTCGATTTAGCTCCGGACCAATGCCCCACAGGAATTATTGGTTGGACACCCACGTTACTGAACGATTACGATTCGGACGGTTGCCGTGATGCTGATGAGGATATTGACGACGATAACGACGGTGTTGGAGATTCAAGTGACACTTGCGATACGGGTGATCTCGGTTGGATTTCTGACAGTACAACAGACTTTGATGGTGATGGTTGCCGTGATTCATCTGAAGACATCGATGATGATAACGACGGGATAACTGACACCTCAGACAATTGCCAACTCACTGTGAATCCTGGGCAAGACAATCACGATTTCGATTCAGAAGGCGATGCTTGCGACGACGATGACGATAACGATGGCATTAATGATGACGCACCGGATAATTGTATCCGTGGTGCACTTGGCTGGACTTCCACGTCGGCCAACGACCACGATGCAGACGGTTGTAGAGACGCGGATGAGGACTCCGATGACGATGGTGATGGAGTCTCTGACACATCAGACGATTGTACGCCCGGCCAGACTGGTTGGATTTCGAACGGTTTCACCGACCACGATGGTGATGGTTGTCAAGATAATCTATCTGCACCCGGAGTTGGGGAGGACCTCGACGATGACAACGACGGTCTTGCCGATAATGTTGATTGGTGTCAGACCGGAGATTTAGGCTGGATTTCATCACCATCGACTGACTACGATGGTGACGGTTGCCGTGATGCCGGTGAAGACAACGACGATGACGGAGATACAGTCGCCGATTCAGCAGACAGTTGTCCAACAAGTACGGTAGGCTGGATTTCAAATCCGACGACCGATAATGATGGTGACGGTTGTGAAGACGGTGTTAACGACCCTGACGACGATAACGATGGAGTCGCTGATAACATTGACAATTGCCAACTCACTCCGAATGCGGATCAAGCCAACTATGATGGTGACTCCGAAGGTGATGTCTGTGACGACGATGATGACAATGACGGTGTCAACGACCCTGATGACAGTTGTTTCCAGGGTGACAAAGGCTGGACTTCAACGAGTTTTACTGACCACGACGGCGATGGATGTCAAGATTCTACTTCGGAAGACGTTGATGATGATAACGATACAGTGCCAGATGTTGGTGATGCCTGCCAACTCGGCCTTGTAGGTTGGATTTCAAACCCTACTTCGGATTACGATGGCGATGGTTGCCAAGATATTGGTGAGGACATCGATGACGATAACGATGGTGTTCCTGATGTCAATGACCGCTGTCAAACTGGAGAGATGGGCTGGACACCGACTCTTCTTACAGACTACGACTCCGACGGTTGCAGGGATATTTCCGAAGATCCAGATGATGATAACGACGGAATTATTGATTCTATCGATGTCCTCTGCCAAAAGGGCGACCTTGGTTGGATTTCGGGCCCTGCAACAGACCACGATGCTGATGGATGTCGTGATGCAGGAGAAGATCTTGATGACGACAACGACACCATGGCAGATGTAGATGATGATTGCAGAATCGGCGAATTGGGTTGGATTTCAAACGCAACGACCGATTATGATTCTGATGGTTGCCGCGACTTAACTGAAGACTTCGATGATGACAATGACCTCATTTTGGATGACGATGATCAATGCTGGCCTGCAGATTTAGGTTGGATCTCAGATTCAACGACCGATTGGGATGCCGATGGTTGCAATGATTTCTCAGAAGACAGTGACGACGATAATGACGGCGTACCGGACAATATCGATGCATGTCCAACCGGTGATGTAGGTTGGATTTCGGTATTCACTTCCACTGTTGACCAAACTCTGATCACCGATTGGGACGGTGACGGGTGCCGAGATGTTGGTGAGGACTTTGATGATGATAACGACGGTGTCCATGACGGTTCCGATTCATGTCCGAAGTACGACCATCATTGGAACTGGTCATCGACAAACTTTGGCGACCATGACGGCGATGGTTGCATGGACGATTTCTACAACAATGGATTCTTCAGTCTTGAGGAAGATTTGGATGATGACAATGACGGTGTTTTAGACGTTGATGATGACTGTCAGGTGGGTGACCTCGGTTGGATTTCAGAGCCAATATCGGATAACGATGGTGACGGTTGTCGAGACTCGAACGAAGATTCTGATGATGATAACGACGGTATTGAAGACCTTGATGATAATTGTCCGCGTGGAGAGTTTGGCTGGATTCCTTCCAACCTCACAGACTACGACAGCGACGGTTGCCTTGACGTTTCCGAGGATTTGGACGATGATAACGACGGAGTGATTGACTTTGCTGATTTATGTCAGACGGGAGAACTAGGATGGACCTCCTCCGGATCAGAAGATTACGACAGCGATGGCTGTCGAGACTCATCTGAAGATGATGATGACGATAACGACAACGTACTCGACGATGTCGACAACTGCTCAACTGGGCGCATGGGGTGGAGCGCACCATCTGAAAACATCGACTATGATTTCGATGGATGCTATGACGGAACTGAAGACAAAGATGACGATAACGACGGTGTCTTGGATGTTCAAGATATTTGCAACCGTGGAACTCGTAATTGGACATCTCTTCCATCAAACGACTATGATTCCGACGGTTGTCAGGATTCAAGCGAAGACAGTGATGATGACAACGACAAGATTAGTGATTGGCAAGACGATTGCCCGGTTGGCGAATTAAGTTGGTTTTCCAGTGTACTAACGGACTACGATGGCGATGGTTGCCGTGATTTCTCTGAGGATGATGATGACGATAACGATAACCGTCTTGACACCGATGACGAGTGTCCTCTGGGAGAATCAAATTGGGATTCTACAAATCCACTTCAAGACCTCGACGAAAACGGTTGTAAAGATTTCACATCTGAAGACTCTGATTCTGATGGCGATGGAATTGTGGATGCAGAAGATGCGTGTGCTACAGGTGCAACCGGCTGGACTTCGAGTTCTTCAACCGATTACGACGGTGACGGATGCCAGGACAGCTCTGAGGACCTCGATGATGACAACGACAGAGTCCGGGATGTAAACGACGAGTGCCCTACAGGTGAACTCCTATGGTCATCCTCGAAATCCAAAGATCACGATACTGACGGCTGTCGTGATTCCTCCGAAGACGAGGATGACGACAACGATGGTGTGCAAGATACCGACGACTTGTGTTCAACCGGTGAATTAGATTGGTTGACTTCACCTTCAACTGATTACGATGGTGATGGCTGCAGAGATGAGTCGAGTGAAGACCCTGACGATGATAACGATGGCCTACTTGACGGTCCCGATGATTGCAATCGAGGACTTCTCGATTGGATTTCGGATGAAGTGAATGATTACGATCAAGATGGTTGCCTTGATTCCAGTGAAGACCTTGATGATGATGAAGACGGTGTGAGTGACCTCCTCGACACCTGTCCGCTTGGTGAGAAGCATTGGACTTCTGCTCCAAACACAGACTCAGATGCCGACGGTTGCCGAGATGGCTTCGAAGATACTGACTACATACCTGTCGAGGATGATGACGCAGATACGGAGGTGGACTCCATATGCAATCCAATGCTGCAAAATTGTGAGAATGATGAAGCAGAAGACAAAGTTAACACTGTTGATACACAATCTGAGACCGAAGTCAAACAATTGTTACTGACAATTCTTGCTTTAGCCATCATTCCAACAGTCATTGGTGTGCTTTACATTGCGTATCGTATGAAATGGTAGTCTCCATGGAGAGACTCATAGGTTGAAAGAGGATGCCCCCTTCAGCGTCATGTGTCAAGTGTTCTTATTCTCGCAGCATCGACTGGCAAGAACCTTCAACTTGCCGTATCGTTTAAGCAATCCTTGGAGGAATTAGGGCACAAAGGTACCGTGCTTGACCTATGTTCTCTCAACGTTCCAATGTATACTCCACAAGCAGAGAAAGAATTGACTGACCTTTCTCTCGTGGAACAGGTGATGGAACTTGTTCTCGAGTGCGATGCAATGATTGTTTGCGCTCCGGAATACAATGGCTCAATCCCACCGGTTCTGAATAACATTATTGCATGGATGTCTGTTCAATCTAAGAACTTCCGAATGCTCTTCAATCAGAGGAAAGTTGGCCTCGCCTCTGTGAGTGGGGGCGGGGGTCAATATGCTGTGATGAGTATGCGAATGCAATTTTCCTACCTCGGTTCAAATGTTATTGGCCGGCCAGTAATCATCAACAAATCGAATCCATTCAAACAATCCTCGATTGACGTTCTCATCCAGCAGGTGGTACAATGAAACAAGAACGAACCTTGAAAATGACGGCTCCAACGCACACCGTACTCGAAGGCGGTGGGTTTCCAGTACGGCGTCCCTCCGCCATGGGTACCTTGATGAGTCCGTTTTTGCTTCTTGACGAAATGGGACCAGTTCATTGGGATCCAGGGCAAGCGATTGGGGCGCCGGCACATCCACACCGAGGATTTGAAACCGTTACGTACATGATTCAAGGGGCCATGCAACACGAAGACAGTGCTGGCAACAAGGGCGACTTGAATCCTGGTGACGTACAATGGATGACTGCAGGACGTGGAATCATTCATTCAGAATTACCTCAAGACGAGTTCTTGAAGACGGGTGGTGTCTCCCACGGATTCCAAATCTGGGTTAACCTCCCAGCTAAGGATAAAATGATGATGCCTCGGTATCAAGACATTGATTCCTCAAAAATTCCGAAAGTAACCTCCCCGGATGGCAAAGTTTGGGCGAACGTCATCGCAGGGGCGACACTAGGTGTCAACGCCGTAATCGATACCGTGATTCCGATCACCTATATTCACATGAAAATTCAACGAGGTGGCGTTCACAAGCAACCGATTGAATCCGGTCTTAATGGAATGGTCTACGTCTTTGGTGGCACGCTCCATCTTGGTGGGAAACCTGTCCATGATGGCCAACTTGGGCTGATGAACGACGGTGATGAAGTGATCTTGGAAGCCGTTGAAGAAGATGCTGAATTCTTGATTCTAGCGGGCCCTGAATTGAACGAACCTATCGCTCGATATGGGCCGTTTGTAATGAACACACGAGAAGAAATCCACCAAGCACTCCTTGACTATCAAAACGGTACGCTTGCTTGATTGTTCGCCAATTGAGACCAAGGAATGAACTGCTGAACTTCTCTCTCTCAGCTGAAAGACGAGTCAGTGGCTTGCCTCGACCATGAATTGATGATCGAACCTTCTGCCGACTGAAGGTGCTCGGCGACAGTCCCCTGACGAATTCCAAGCGCGTCTGCAATGTCTCGCTGAGTGCACCTACGAGGGGTTGAGTAGTATCCCAATTCAACAGCCGTTTTCATGACTTCGTGTCGGCGTGGGGGAAGTCGAGGTGCGCTAATCCAGTCTGATGCTACAGTTTTACTTATTCGCATCTTCAAATCTCCTGGTATTATATTCACAAGTAAATCACGTGCTTCCTTTAGGCCGGAAGGTGTTCCTTGAACCGTCCACATTAAACCATTTTCGCGAGATAAAGTTGAAGGTGCAGTAAACCAACATCCTTTGACACTTTGAACCAATGCCCCCAACGGTCCGGGTAATTTAGCGACAATATAGGCATGTGATTCATCTTGGCTCAAAATCTCCTCGATTTGAAAACTTAAATCAAGATTCATTCCTTTGTCAAAAACTCCCGGGTTCTCAAACTCTACAAGGAATACATAACTCGCAGGGATTTTAGTTGTGTTCACCGTACTTATGTATTCTACATTCGTAAAGTAATTCATGATACTCACCCCGGGGAGATGAGAGCCCTTTTCAAGTGGCATTTGGAGTTGGAAAAACTTCAGCCCGTCCACCATGCATACCCCGTTATGACAGACCTCACACTGGGATGATATAATTTATACCATTCTTGATAGCATGCCGATGTGTCCGCTGGGGTAGTTTTGTAAAGGGCTCGCCAACCAACGGCTTGAGTGACATGTCCACCATAGACGAGTATCTTGAGCAAATTGATGCATTGGACACGCTTCCTAAGGTCGGCATCTGTGTTGGATTGATGTTTATTGGACTTGTTTTTTGCAAGTATTTTATCGTACGTCCGTTTCGTAATCTCGTCACTCGTTCGAAAGCGCAATGGGATGATGCCCTCATTCAACCGTTGTCAAATCGACTCTACTTTTTCGTTATCGTTGCTGGACTGCAGTTATCCGGAGTTTGGGTAACGGATTCTGATTCAGAATTACTCGAGTCAATGTATCCGTACTTCAGTGTGATTTACATTATGACGACAACTTCTATCTTGAGCACCGGTATCAAACATCTTGTGCCTGTAATTCTTGGACGCTTTACTGCAAAATCAAGCGTTACAGTATCTGGTGGTAATCCTCTCATTGTATTCCTTTTACGCGCAGTTACCTATTTTGTCGGACTCAACCTAGCACTAAATGAACTCAATATCGAACTGCTCGGTCTTTTTGCTTCATTGGCCGTATTCTCCCTCATTATCGGGCTTGCTGTTCAGCAAACACTCGGAAATATTGTTAATTCTTTCATGCTTGCAGTAGACCGGCCATTTGAAGTTGGAGACCGAATCGAAGTGGAAGGGATGATTGGAACGGTCATCTCAATGGGCATCCTCTCAACCAAGATTTTGGATCGAGATGAGAAGTTGGTCGTGATTCCAAACAATTCACTTATATCCTCAACACTGGTAAATCACGCTCGTGGTGGCGGTGATGGTCTCGCAAGAAGAATTTCGGTAGTTGTTGACATTGGTGTCGATTACCGCGAGAGTATCGACCACGTCAAGGTAACAATGCTAAAATTAGCTCGAGACTGTCCTTACACCATCGATTCACCAGAACCTCGTGTTCTCCTTGTCGAACTCGGGGACTTCGCTAAGGTTCTCCGCTTGTACACTTGGGTCGCTGATTACAGCGATGAGTGGGTGACTCGTGACTGGTTGCTTAAGGCGTTGGACGAACGGTTTGAGGAAGAACACATCCGCATACCGTTCCCAACTGCTGTCGAACTCTCAGGAGAAGATGATGAGATGCTCACAGGTGACGCACGCTCCAAGGAGAGCCGTCAGCGTGCTGCTAAGCGCCAGATGACTCACGAAGACAGAAACCTTCGGAAGCAACGTGATGACGCTCGAGAGGAACTTGAAGGAATCCAAGAAATGCTACGTGATACTGGAATCAGCAAGGATGATCGTGCTGAACTGGATAACCGAGCAATTGAGTTGTCGAAGACGCTTACAATGTTTGACACCGATGATGATTGAGCATAGCAGCACTTACTTTGCTCATACTTAGTACGCTTGCCAGGTTTTGTTCTGCTTAACCGTGCTGGCTATGTTTTGACCTTCGAATGCATTTGTCTTGAACAGCATTTTGCGTTGCCTTGATTCGTGTTTGAAAGATGCCCGAACTTGGATTCAAACGATTTTCGGTTTAAGATGCGCTCAGCACCCTACCTGCCAATTTAGAGGGGTTTCGGCGGCGAGAACCCATCTTCGTCAGACACTGGAAAAGCATTACTGCGGTCCATAAAATCTGCAAAGTGCTCGTGCCGGGATTCGAACCCGGGTCGGCGGGATGAAAACCCACTATGATGGACCTAGCTACACCACACGAGCGACAGCCAGTCCACCGACCACCCCTTGATAATGATTCGCACCATGAAATGTGGCAATGTTTCACTCCACGGAGTCAGAATCGGTGTGAATTGATTCAACTTCAATTCCTGACCACCATTTCCAGATGTACCACATAGGAATTGCAGAGAGTATCATGCCCACTCCGAGAACGATTTCGTTGTCGAGAAACCAATTGATAGAATCAATTGCAGCATTGCCGTATATTCCGATCAAAATCGCTTCAAGTCCAAAACGTAGTCCTCTGCCGAGTAGTCCGGCGATGAGAAAAGGCTTCTTTTCCATTTCACCCATCCCTGCAACCCATCCAAACACCTTGTATGGAATCGGTGAAAAGGCTGCAATGAATATTCCCAATTTTCCGTAACGAATAGTGAGTGCCTCGATTTTATTGAGGTGAGACTGTTTTGAGAACTTCCCTACGAATGAGCGTCCCCATCGCTTTCCAATCCAGTACCCTACTAGCGAGCCTGCCACTGATGAAAGGGTGACGGTGAGCCATAACCAAACGACAAGTGGTGTGTCGCCGATGGCATCTGCTAGCATCGGGATATACAGCAAATCAGGTGGTATTGGCTGAACTATGGATTCGGTAAAAGAGAGTACAGCCAAACTCGCAGGGCCAAAGATGTCGAAGAAGTCGAGTATTGACTGCTTCCATGACATGTCATTCGCTTCACACTCATAGCCATGAAGGTGTGGGTGTGCGGTGACTTCAAGGAGTACATTCGCCGGTAGTGTCTGTGATGCGAGTACTCGATACAGCCGCTTTACTACACTGGCCGGCTCATGAATTGAACGGCAACATTTGTTCGATGGCTCAACAGGCGGAACTCGAACGAGTCAGCCCTCAAAGGTGGATGTTGGTTCAAGCCTTGGATATCGATTGGCGTGATGCTGATGCTGCTTGGATTGCGCGTGCCAAGGAATGTGCGGCTCAAAGCGGTGATTTACCCCGACTTTCGGATGTTGATTTAGAAGTCTTAGCGTTGGCTCTTGGTCTCAAGTTGCCGCTTGTTACGGACGATTATCGTCTTCAAAACACCATGAAATTTTCAGGTCATGAATCCAGTTCAGTTGATACCAAAGGGGCGCAGCAGGTATGGACTTGGATTCGACGATGTACCGGTTGCAGGCACACAACAGAAGTTCCAGAAGACGTTGCTCGTTCGAAAAAGGGAGATGTCGGTGACTGTGATCGATGTGGCGCAGCGCTCGTTCTCAAGAGAAAACGCTGATTATTCTTCGCTGCTGGAGTTGAGTTTCTCAAGTGCAGAAGTCTTGCGTTCCAGTTCTTCAACATCCATTCCTGCTGGGTCAATGCCTACTGCTCGAGCCCTTTCGCTGAGGATCTGGTTTGGAGTCTTACCGCCGGCTTCCAAGTCTTTGATAGTTCGAGATGTGTCTGTTAGTCCTTTTTGGAACTCACCTTTAGAGCGCCCAAGTGCGTTTGCCATTTTCGGCAAACGTTCTGCACCAAACAGTACGAAGAACAAGCCGACTAAAATCGTCAGTTCAAGTGGTCCCAAGCCGCCAATCATGCTTCTTCCTCAGTGTGTGCACAGCGGGGGTAGTGTTGAACTCTTCGGCCAAACATTCCCGTTTCCCCCCATTATCCGCCAGATACAGGAGGTAGTAATGCTAATTCATCTCCTGGTTGTAGTTTGACGTCGCTTGTACACTGTAAGCCGTTCACGGCAAACAGAAGCCCTTTCTGCTGGATTGAAGTAAGCCCGATTGATTCTACAAATTCAGAAACCGATGCGTGTTGTCGAACAGAGTACTTCTTTCTTTTCCAACCGAGTTTTTCTGCAAGCGGGCCAAAGGTGAGAACGGTGATGCTGAGTGGCTCTCCATCGTTCATGTTGATGCTTTGAAGCGGTAGTTTATCAACGCATTCGGTTGTCCTCAATGCATGGGCCCCGTGATGAAAGCGACAGGTGTTTGGAAAATCTATCCATCGGGGGAATCTACTGTTCAGGCTGTCCGAGGCGTAGATGTCAGTATTGATGCTGGTGAGATGGTAGCAATCATGGGCGCTTCGGGATGCGGTAAAACGACCCTTCTCAACATTCTATCCGGAATCGATGAACCTAATTCGGGTGATGTGCATGTCAATGGAGAACCTCTGTTCGGAATCTCTGACAACAAGCGCACCCGCATGAGAGCAGAATATTTGGGCTTCATTTTTCAAGACTTCAATCTGCTACCAGTTCTTTCTGCCGTCGAAAATGTCGAGTTGCCTCTCCTCTTGCTCGGGAAATCTGCTTCTGAGGCACGTAAGGGGGCACTTGAGGCACTCCAGTCGGTTGGTCTTTCCCAAAGATCGGAACACCTTCCTTCGGAACTCTCAGGCGGTCAACAACAACGAGTTGCTGTAGCACGGGCGCTTGTCCACAACCCAACGGTCATTCTCTGTGATGAGCCCACTGGTAATCTTGACTCTGTAACCTCAGCTGAAGTTCTAGAGTTGCTCCACAAATTGAACCGTGAACGCAACACGACTTTCCTTATCGTGACTCACGATGCGATGATTGCAAAACGATGCACTCGAACTTTGCAGATGTTGGACGGGACAATCGTTGAAGATCGTCGCAATGAGGAGGAATAACACTGTTTCTTGAAATGCTTTCACTTTTTGTCATGGTTGGACTGTTGAGTGCAGTATCGACTTTTGGTATCGGAAGGTGGAAGCAACTTGGGGCATTGAGAGTACTTTTGCTCATTGTCGGGCCGATTATCGATGCCTACATTGCTTACTATTTCCTTCATTGGATTTCTGTGTCGGGCGCCACACTGTGGGCGGGCTCGCTCGCACTAGGTCTGATGAGTCATGTCTTGCTTCAGCCATTGTTGGTTCCTCAAAGGCTGGTGGTCTGGAGGTTGGCAACCAAGAACATCGTTCGTCGTAAACGCCAAGCAGCATTACTGATGGTTGGATTAATCGTTGCTTCGGCCATTATTACTTCATCAATGATTGTTGGCGATTCTTTGGATGCTACTGTACGAAACGAGGTCGAAGGTGCATGGGGCCAAACAGACATCACCGTTTCAGGTTTTGACCTTTCGAAAGGTGAGAGAGTCACCCTTTCAGAGGTATTAGCCAATGAGGTTTGGGATGGGATACAATCGAACGGTATTCTTGCTTCATCAGTTGAAGCGCAGCAACAAGGTATTGTCGCCTCCGTAAGTACTTCATCAAGTGAGTCATCTCTTACCGGAGTTACTTGGATGGCGATGAACAGTACGATAGATTCTCTCGAGTACTGGCCCAAAATAGGCACATCCGCCGATGGTATTCGATATTCAACCCTCAATGAAGCCAACTTTTTTTCTCAAAACTACCAAGTCGCTGTCAATCAAGTTCTCGCTGATGAATTGAACCTAGCGAAAGGTGACCGTTTTGATTTGGGATGGTATGTGACGGACGACGGGCAACGCAAACGTATTGACGCACAAGTAGAAGTCCATTCAGTCGTCGCAAATCAAGGACAAGGTGCATCGGCTGGAACACAAGCACCGGCTCTTTTTACCGACTTAGAAACAGCACAATCCATGCAGAAAATGGTTGGAAGAATCAACACCATTTACTACGGCGTTGATGACAAACACGAACAAGCAGAGCAGATTCAACCGGTACTCGATGAACTGCAAACAGTTTTAGACCAATACATCCGATCTGAGGATGTAGGCCTTTCCTTAGATATTGATGCCTCCAGCAATTCGTTGACACTTTCATCTTCACAAGGGCTAGGCCGGCTTTCAGGTGAGTTGGTTCGAGGTCTCCGTGAGAACATGACTGCCCTTTCACCGAACGCCTCGATGATGGAAGTTCTCCAAGTACCGATGGTTGAAATGGAACACGAAAATCAGCAAATTCTTACGCTTGCTGATTCCGAAATCACTGAACTTTGGTCTGGGCAACGCGGGCTTTGGCATTTCACGCCTAGCGGGGCTGGTTTCCAGATTGAAGGCGACGGTACAGCGTGGGTCTGGCGTGTCACTGGTTCCGGAATTGCTAACGATTTCACTCTTGATCATACTGGTCAGTACGGCCTCATTGCGACCGACGGAGAACTCATCGTCGGTTATGAGGGTGAACTTGATGTCGACGAATGGGCATCCTACTCATCAACTGGCAACTTCCTTTCCGTAGCTCAGGCCAGCGAAGGCTGGTGGGCTTTAGAAGAAAACAATGCAAGTCTCATTCTTCATTCATTCAATCTTGATTTGAGCCTTCATGACAGCACTGTGCTTAATCTTGATTTGCCTTCAACCATCCTTTCAACTCAACTCCTCAGTGGCGATTCCTTGTTTCTTGAAGTTGAAGGGTTGCTTTCCTCCTCTCGATACACATCTCCGTTCCCAACCGTTCAATTTACTGAAATTGATTCAAATTCATCGTGGCCAGGAGAAGTTCCTACTGGTGCAGATGTCGATTTGCACCCAATGTGCAACGGTGTGGCATCAGTGACATTGTTTTCTCCATCTGAGCACTGGTGCTCCGTTCAAGAGGGGCTCATCCGATGGGATTCTACGAACAACAATGTTCTCTCACTACGCATCCCGATTGTATCGACTGCAGGTGGTTTTGGCGTACTCCCTCAGTTGTATCTCGCCTTTGGCGGCGGCAATTCTCCTTTGATGGTTGAACCGGGTGAGGTTTTGCTGAGTCAGAGATTATCGGCGTTATCTCTTGAGGCGAATGAAAGTGAGTTTTGGGTGAAGGGTCTTATTCCCTACGCATTTGGCGATGACACTGCTCACCAACTCGCCTATTCAGGCACGTATGCTGACATCGATGGATTTGAGACCCTTTCTGAACTTGATTCAGTTGTTCTTGGCCTGGTTTCCCTCGAAGACGGCGAAATGCTTTCTTCTGGCGGTGAAGATGAACGTTCTCTCGTCGTACTTTCCCAAGATGGGAGTTTGAACGAGTCCTCGGAAAACATCATTCAGTGGCTCGATGATTATGCAAACGCAACGGGCGCCAACCTCGATATCCGGGCAGTTAAAGTGGAAGCGGCAGCAATTGCTGAGGAATCATCGGGGGTCTTAGCTGCCATGTTCTTGGTGTTTGGAACATTTACAATCGTTGCAGGTATTCTCCTTGTATTGACCATTGTAATGATGCTTGCAGAATCACGGCGATCAGAACTCGGAACCATGCGTGCACTCGGCGTATCTCAATCCGATGCAAGAGCGCTTGCAGTGCAAGAAGGGGTTCTTCTTTCAGCACTCGCCAGCGCGGTTGGGAGTTTAGTTGGGATTGTTTTAGCATGGTTCATCAGTATCGGTTTCAAGAACATGTTTGCATCGGTTGGTTCGAACCAATTCAGTTTCGCATGGGAATGGAATTCCTTGTTTTCAGGCACGGTTTGGGGATTCCTTTTGGCTTTGACAACACTGTGGTTTTCTGCTCTTTGGACATCACGATTGAATATTCTCCTTGCGCTCAAGGGTGGTAAAGTACCTCGCAGTGAAGGTATTCCAATGTTCCTTGTGCTGATTCAAATCTTCGCACTCGGTGGAGGTTTGCTCACCCTTTCTTTGTTATTGATTTTTGGATTTGATTCTTCGATGTCATATTTCCTTTGGATGCTTACAGGAGTGTTCGGTCTCGTATCTGTTGTTCCAATTCTCACATGGGAACTGCCGGTTTTCTTACGTGGGAAAAATCGCTTATGGCAAGGTCTATGGAGGCACGCAAACAGAAACACACTGGCATGGATCGGTATCTCGCTGCTGATCTGGACAGTGGGGCTTGCAAGTATTGATCCCGTACGGAAGGGTATGGAGCCTGATGAGATTTCTTTCATTGCTCTGGGATTGGTTGAAGTCTTCGCTGGCGTGCTTTTGCTGACAAGTGCTGCGCCGATGGTTGTTCGACGGTTGGGCAAATCAAAAGTGCTCACCAAAAGGTGGGGTCCTGTTCTCCCGGTTTCTCTCGCTTATCCTCTTGCAACTCCAGTTCGAACTGCAGTTGTCATGGGTATGTTTTCTATCACGGTCTTTTCAGTCATCGTTCTTGGAGGGTATGCTGAACAATTTGACAACTACACAAGTTCCTTTGTTGAAGAAGCGGAAGGTGAGTATGAATTGCTGCTCACTGGTTCACGCTCGAGTCCAATCGTTTTATCTGAGAATGTAACTGAGTGGAATCTCTCTTCGAACCTTGAATCACAGATTGATTCTGTTGCTCGTGTACATCGAGGTGAAGTCTTCCTTGAAGACGGTTCTGGTGAGCGAATGCCATACGTTGTTCGTGGCTTTGACGAAGCCTTCTCTACGCACGGTGGATTGCCACTTTACATCTGGGATTCTTCACTGGGTTCGAGTGAAACGGAAGTATGGGCAACGGTCGGAAGTCGCGAGGATTTGGTCATCCTCGATGCATCATTTGGGCTTGAATCTATAACCGATGGCAGCGGTATTTCGATGTTAAGTTTTTCAATTGGAGATTCGATTTCGCTAATTGATATTTCCAACCCGGGAAATACTCGAAATGTGCAAGTTGCGGGATTCCTGGAACAATCTTCATATTTGTTTTCAGCAGGTGTTTGGATGAGCGACGATGTCGTGATCGACCAATTCGATGGGAGACTTACTCGGATGTATGTTAGCGTCTCCGATGATGCCCAACCATCTGCTGCATTTGATGGTGAAAGCATCGCCGATTTCTCACCTGCAGGTAAGAGCCGGGATGTGCGTCTGGCTGCAGCTGAAATGAAATCTGAAATGACACCCATCTTAAACGGCAAAGGCGTTCAAGTTTCTGTCATCTCAGACGAGGTGTTGGTTCTCCAGTCGCTGGTTCTGGCATTGTTGGGGATTTTCGAAGGATATCTTGCGCTCGGCCTCATCGTTGGAATTGCAGGTATTGGAGTGGTGACGGTACGCTCAGTGTCAGAACGCAGCACATCAATCGGCATACTTAGGGCTCTTGGTTACCGGAAAAGCATGGTGTTTCTGTCGTTCTTCATCGAAGTCTCCTGGGTGAGCGTGCTTGGCATGGTCAACGGAATTCTCGTTGCGATTGGTTTTCATCGTGCGCTCTACACGGCGTTTTGGAAAGATCAAGGTGCCAGCTTCACTCTGCCTGTTGATTCCATCCTCATGGTCTTCATAGGTGGTTGGTTTCTAGTTCTCTTGGCTACTTATCTACCGATACGCAAGGCTTCAAACGTACCTGCCTCGGCTTCTCTGCGGGCAGTGTAGATTGTAACATACGTTCAAACTGCAGTTTAAGATGTCTGTTTTTAGCCTAAAATAAGCAGTTTTACAAACAACACACTCCAGTCTCATCTAATTCGGGTCGCTGCGAGCCCATAACTCAATCCTTGAGTCTATTTCTTTATAAACAAGTCATGCTTTGGTTCTCCTATAGTATAAATACGACGCTTTCCGTGGTGAGTATTACCGAACCATCGGAGGTATAGATATGCGAAAAATAACCCCTATGATTCTCGTCATGTTGATGCTTGTGAGTGCTCTCTCAAGTTTTGACTTCGCCGAGTTAGAAGATAATGAAGTAATTGAAGACACAGGCGCCCGTGCTGGCGCTGATGCAGACTTGGTTGCTATCACCACACCAAAAGAAACCGTTTGCCCTCTTGGGGCAGAATGCCGAAATGTGCTGAAAGTGGGCGATGAGACTACATTCTCCGCTTACATCAAGAACAGCGGCGATGCAGACATCACTGAGATGGCTTACACTGTCAATGTCTGGCTTTCTGACGCTAGTGGCAACCCGAGCATGCTTGCTAAGGATGCCTCTGGCAACGATCTTTCTTGGACGAACAACGATGTCATGTGCGCATCTGTCTCTGTCTGCGACTTCCAATCTCTGTCTGCTGGAGCCGTCCTTGGTGGCGGAAAGCATACGATGTCCGTTGCTGGTAACCCAATTACCTGGACTCCCATAAAGGGGCTTTACGTCATTGAAATGGTTGTCAACGCAAACCCAGATGACGACGTTGGGAACGATGTTGAACAGATATTCGTGACCGTCGAAGACTGGTACGACATCGATGTTTCACTCGTCTGGAACAGTGGCAACGAAATGGAAAGTGGTTCAGGTACAAAAGACTGGACACTCACCGTCAACGCTACAGGTTCTGACACTTTCGATCCACGCGAAGTTCGAGTCCGACTCCAAACCACCGGTGAAGTAAGTGCTGCTCAAACAACCGACGGCACAACCATCGACAGTTCAGGAACAAACGTATTTACTGCAGGAACATCAACAACTGTTGACGTTTACGAAAACATTTCACAAGAACCTTCAGTTATCACAACTGACACCCGTAGTGTACTCTCAACATGGACGCTCTCCGGAAGTCTCACAGTTGATGTTGATAATTTGGACTCAGCTTCTTATGGTATGAAAGCCTCCTTGGTTGATTATGTTCAATACGACCAATGGACAAGCTGTGTTTACACTGATGCAGACAACAACTCTTTCGACAACTTCTGCGAGGAAACATTCACTCGGGACGCATACCCTGCGACTGATTCCAGCACTGTTGAGGGATTTGCGAGCGTCTTTAACGACATTCGAATCTCCCAGATGACTGTGGTCCAAGGCTACAATGCTGACGGAACCGGACAAGGCACATCCTTCTACACCAACGCAGAAAGCGGCGACTTGAACGTCGGTACCTCGTACCTTCACGTCGAAGTAGAACATCGTGGAAGCGAGGCTGAATCGACATATAACTGGTCAGTGAACTTCCAGATTACTGATCCAAACAGTGGGGTCGTTGATGTCATCGATTCAACCACATGTGAGGCAGTCGAGCCATCGTACCCTATGTATGCTCCACTCGGAGTCGGACAAGGAATGTCGATGACCGGCTATGCTTGCACAATGATTTCCTTGACTATGGACGGTGAATACACATTCTCTGCTGAGCTTGTCAACGATTCAAAGATGTCCGATGCAAAACCATCGAACAACGATATGAGCATGACCTTGAATGTTCGAAACAATGACCCATTGATTATCGCTTTGGACTTGTTGAACGAAGATGATTTGTACATGGGTCAAGAAGATCTCATCTCGATGGCTGTTCAAGTCTTCGATGTTGACGACCCAAGTTCTTCAAATCTCGAAATTGAATGGATGTACAACGGCGTTGCACTACCGGGTTGCGAGCGTGCTAACATGCTCACAGTCTGCTCGGTTCTTGTACAGGCGGACTATGTCACAAACTTCCCAATCTCTGTGAATGTTTACGACGCTAACGGCGGAGAAACCTCGAAAGAGTTGATGCTTCAAGTTTGGAACGATGGAAGTTATTTCGCTTCAACCACGAGCGGTCTTGGACTCAATTATGACCTTCTCTACTGGGGAACAACTCCGTTCACCGTAAACGCAACTGATGGTGACGCTCTAACGAACTTGGAACTTCCAGGTTTCACCGGGCGATACGACTCAGTCGGTGTCATTGACTATTCTCCTTCGACGACATACTCTGCAAACGATGTCTTGCAACAATCAATGACTATTCAATACGCTAAGAGTTTGGGTGCAACATCTCTCTGGTATGTGAACGGTGCATCTTGGACAATGCTCAGTGATGCTCCAACCGATGTTGATGCAACAACAGGGCAATTTGCCTACACTTTCCCAGCGAACTCACCGATTCTATCGAATGGACAACTTGTGCTCATGGGAGGCTCTCTCGCTCAAGCAGAGGTGCCGTCCGCAAGTATCACTGGATTTAACGCAGCAGCCGCAAAGGGTGGAGCAATTCAGATCAACTGGAACGTCGACGGAACCATGCTATCTGGAGACAGTATTGATGTCACAGTTTGTGAAACCGCAGACTGCACAACAGCATTCGAGATCTCTCTCGGAGCAGGAAACGAATCTTACCCATACTCTGGACAATCGACGACCCACGGTGTAGAGTACACCGTTACTGTTGCCGTTTGCAATGAAGTCGGATGCAGCAGCCCAGTCGGAACTGGCACAGTCGTTGCAGACAGTGCAGTTGATGGCGAAGCAGCAGCAACAGACCTCACAATTGCAGCAGTTGAGAACACATGGACAGTTTCATGGACAGCCGCAGGTGCACAAGACGATGTCGCATCTTGGAAGGTTTGCTACCAACGTGGCTCCTTTGATGCAGCAAACATGCCTGAAACATGTCAAACTACAACCGGTACAACGCTCGATGTCGATATCTCGACATGGTCTGCAGGAACTTACACCTATCATTTCACTGCAGTACCAGTTGATGCTCTGGGCAACTCCATGGCAGCAGCTTCGATGAACAGTATCGATTACCAACGAGATTCCGACAACACCAATACTGATGACGGAACTACAATCATTGGTGATGATGTTGAAGGCGGTGTGCCTACTTGGACATGGGGCGTCATTGGTGGCGTCGTTGTCGTAGCATTCATCGTTGGTGCATTCATCCTCTCCCGTGGTGGAGAAGGCGACGAAGGCAAAGATTGGGATTACTGATCCTTCCTTTGACGATGATGAAACATCCCTCTTGCGAGAGGGAAGAGCCGCTGAGAGGGCCGTTTCGACGGCCCTCTCGGCCTCCTTACTCTTTCTATCAAATCCCCGCGGCATACCAAGTTGTGTCGGTGGTCGAAATTCGAATATTTTTCGTTCGATTTCAATGTTGATCTTCACAATTTCTCAGGTACGTTCTTGGTAAGATTTCAAAGTGTTACTTTTACAAATCGTTTGCACCATTCTCCCGGGCTAAATCCATCCAATACTCCATGTGGCACAGCATTTTCAACTGTGGAAATCAAACATTTTGCACCCCAACTCCTATAAGGGGAGCAAGGCGTGGGATGCTTTGCATACAATCCGTATAGGTGAATGACATGTTGGGAATAAAGAATACCAAGAAAGCATCTGTCTTTAACGGAATTGGCATAGCACTGTTGTTGTGCGCATTGATGGCCCTCATGCCTATGGCTGGGTTCGTCGATAACAACGCAGGCGATGTGGAGTTTGTAGCTACAAACAACACAGCAGGGGACGACCTCCTCGCTTTGCCAACTTCGAAAGAGACAGGTATTGAATACGAATACGAACCATCCGATGAACTCATCGGCATGAGAGACCAAACGAGCAAGACCTTCGTCCTTGATGACGGCAAATTCGTGCAACTTCTGCACGATTCGCCAGTTCACTTCATGGGCGAGAATGGAGAATGGGCAGATATTGACCTCAATGTTGTCGCTACTGCCAACGGTTGGGAAGTGGCTGATAACTCATACACGACTCAATTCGCTCCTGAAACAGCAAATGGTGTGGCTATTCAAGTCAACCCATCGGTCGACCCAATCGTCATGGGAATGAATCCAATGTTGATTACTCTCGATGAAACAATGACGACTCCTGAAATCTACAATGCTGCTCCATCAACCGATGAAGTGCAAGTAGGTGGGAACATGGTTCGCTATCCTGTCGCAGAAGGATTTTCTCTTGACTACACTGTACAGAGCAACCAACTCAAGCAGAATTTGATCGTCAATGAACGTCCAATTCTCAAGGAAACCGATGCTTGGTTTGGATTCTCGGAAATGGTGCAACTTCCTTCTGGATTCGCACTCTTCCTCGGAGAAACAATGCTTGGGGAAGAAATGACCCAAACTCAAGAACCTCTTGACATTCGAAACACTGAAACTGGACAATTGCTCGCACAGATCCCAGTTCCAGTTGTTGTAGAAGAAGGCAATGCAGCTGAGCCATACACGGCAACATACTTCATTCAAGTCATTGATTCCCAAATTATCATTTCCACTCTCGTTGAGTCGGACTGGATTATGTCTGATGACCGCGCATTCCCGCTGGCCATTGACCCAACCATTCAAGTCTCCAACGTAAACAGTGGTTACTGTTGGAAGGCCCAAAACCGATGTTACATGGCTCGTACGACCACGTACCTCCAAAAGGGACAATCTTCAGTGACGAATACAAACGTGAACTACTACCTGCCGTTCAATTCGTTTACATTTACGACCTCGAACCAACTGCCAAGCCAGGCAGTCGTTGAATCGATTTCGCATTACCAGACATGGACATACCAAACAGGTTCGACCACGGCTAACTCCGTTGCTGCAACAGTTCTACAAGACTGTGGCTCTCCGAACTCTTCCAGTATGCCTACCGGCTGGACTATGCCTACGGCACCTACAAACGGTTGTTCAAACACCCTTGCATCCACTGCATACGCATCTACCAGTACAATGTACAACAACGGCAACTCACGAAAACTCATCGCTTCGATGTGGAACAGTGATTCCTTTGATACAGTGACTCCAGTATACTACTCGTCAACTACTGCTGACGTTTGTACTACGAACGCTACATGTGCTGCAAGCACTCAAGCAAGTTACATCACAGATGCTCAGAACGGTAGTTCAACCATTGCAATTGGATACAAAGTCCCAGGTAACACTGGTTACACTCGCGCTTACCACTCCAACGGAGGAAGCACGAACTCTTACCTAAGTATCACCTACTCTGGTGGAATTGACACTGATGCACCGTCTTCAGATTTCATTCCTTACCACAACGTCACCTCGTACGTCGAAGGTTCACGAACCTTCTTCACCACGCTGTCTGACCCCTTCTCATACATCGATACGACTGCAAACAACAAACCTACGCTCAATTACGCACTTAACAACGGTTCGTTCACGAGCGTGAGTGCAACAAGCATTGGAACATGTTCAACATCTGACGCTACCTGTCAGTTCCGAGCAACAACTCCAACAATTTCTGCAGGCGACTACGTCGAATATTACTGGAAGTTCCAAGACCTAAACTCCAATCCTAACATTGGATTCGATCCGGCATTAATCGTCCCACAAACGGTCCCAACACCGTACAATTTCACCGTCGCCGACGTCGATGATGCAGGAGATGACAAAAAACTCACAGTGCTCATGACTGATGTTCACGCAAGCAGTTCTTCGAGCCCGAGAGCAAGTCAACTCATCGATCGACAATTCACACACTTTGACGGAAACGATGAATTCTACTTTGAATTCGATGTCTCTACTTGTGGAACTGGGTCCAATCAGTGTTTCTTCACTGGTTCACTCTATGATGCACCTAACTACTACTTCTACAACAACTGGATGGGTCAACACGCAACTGTTGCTGGTTCAGGGTCAAACGGACTGGGTACATCTTCAACCCGCTCGAACACCTTTGAGCACATGACCAACGATGGCGGATATCTAACAATCTCTGCTGACAAAGGACCGGGAATGAACTTGCTTTACCTCTATGATTCAGGTAAGAATGCCTTTGCCATGGTTGGTATCGGAAGCTCACCTTCAATCGACAGCAAAGTGTCTGGTGGAAGCCAAATGGACGCAAGTTATGCGTATGGTAACTCCCCTGCATACAAGATCACACTGGGTTCAGACTCAGCAATGACTGCAGCAGGTGAACAAACATACGGAGGACAAATGGGCCTCTTCTCGTTTGGAAACGCAACTGGTGGAGCGGGAATTAACGCAAACCGATTGTGCGTAACTACAAACGGTTTCGTTCACTTCTTCCGAAGTCCATTCGCTAGCCGTGACCAATGTTCAGGTGCTTACTACTACGGTGGTTCTTACTTCAGCGGCGGCACATCCGACGAACGAGCTCTCCCAACATACGTTTGGTCGGGATGGGCACACGCAATGGGATACTACGGTTCCCAGGCTGCAAGCGGAACGCAAACATACAAGATTGGCGGCGTTGCTCCAATCCCTGACACCTTTGCCCCAATTGCGGATCACTCCGCACTTTCGGACTCCCACAGCAAGGACCGAACCATCTCAGTGGTTTTGTCTGATGGTGGAGACCCACCGAGTGGTTTGAACGTCAGCACAACTGCTGGTGTTGGGCCAACTCTGTATTACCGAATCACCACTGCAGACGGTACCACCGGATCATGGACCAGTGAACTTTTGACTCCACAAGGTAGTTCTACTCGAGCTCAATGTGTTCTGTCCGCATGTACTTGGTCTGCTGATCTCGAAGACCTTGAACGCGAAGACTCAGTCGAATACTACATTTACGCTGAGGACACATCTCAAGTGGCATCAACCGTTAACAGTTTGACAACCAGCACTGAAACATTCAGTGTTGGAGACCCAAACATGATGTTCATTGTTGAATGGAGAGACATGCAATACACCAACAACAACTTCCGTTGTACATTCCAAGCCATCTTCTACGATGTCACGAATGAGATTGAATACCACTACGACGATGCTTGTAAGAACTCTTACGACGCAACAACGGTCGGATTCATGGACCAAACACGATCGCATGGACAGACAATTCGTCACAGCACGAGTACTTCGTACCTCAATGGAGCAAACCCTCACACCAACAACTACCGTATTACTACGGACAGTACTGACGGTGCTTGGGAATCCTTCGACAGAGGCTTGAATCCAATGGTTAACGGTATTGAATCCGATATCATGGGTACCAGCGGAGGATCTCCGTCTGGATACTACTGTGCATCGAGTTACTACTTCCTAACCTACGGCTCTCAATGTGCTGATAACATTGCAATGCCAAATGGATTCAACTTCACCTACTTCGGAACTGATTACAACTACACAGATAGCAATGACCGCATTAACATCGAGCGACACGGAAACTTGCATTTCGTTAGCAGCGGTTCAACAGCAAATGTCCGTGCTATGACTACCTGGTACGGCAACATGCCTAAGCTACCATACTCGTCGAACAGTGCTGCACCTGCAGGATTGATTGCACCGTATTGGTCGTACTATGGAACATACTACTGCTACCAAAACACTGCAGTCGATTGTGGTGTTTACTACCGAACAATGCCATTTGAAGGCAAGGGTACTGATGTCACATCGGATATTACATCCGACACAACATGGGACGTTGAAGACAGTCCAGTCCGAATCAACCCGGCAGGTGACTATCTGACCATCTCTGCTGACCTTACCATCGAACCTGGTACAGTCATTCAAGTCGGCGCAGGTAAGGGAATTTCCTTTGACGGTGCTTGTGATAAGATGACAATCAACGGTAACAACACCGACCACGTTCTCTTCGAAGGACTTGGTGGCGCAGATTGGAAGGGTATGGCATTCACCGGAGCTTGTTCGACAAGTACCGATAACCGCCACGTCTTCTCCTATGTTGACTTCAAGAACACAACCGATGCTGCAATTGCTGCAGGTTCTCGCCACGGCTCGAGCCCAATCAGCAATGCAAACGTAGGTAACTTCACAATGGACCACGTGACTTTCACGGATGTTGGTGCAGCTTTCGAACACGGAAGCGGCCAAGGAACAGTTGTGTCGATGACCGAATTCAGTGTCGACGGAACTGATGATTCATGTTTCGACTTCGCTGAAGACACTGTTGCAACCCTTACAGAAGGAACCATTGCGAACTGTAACAAAGACGGTGGTGCCAACAACGGCGCAATCGTTAACGTTGCGGGTTCGACTGGCGGTTCTCTCTTCTTGGAAAACACGACCATTACCAACGCATACGTGAACTTGATCAGTGTTGATCTGGACATGGTTACCATTTCCAACGTCACCGCTACGGCAACAAACGCCCAGTCAGGGTCTGCACTCAATTCTGATGCAGGCGCTGGTGCAGAAGTTGATATCTTCAACTTCGATGCAACAAACTATGCATCTGTCACTATCGATGCAATGGGCTCAATCATGATGACTGATGTCGATGTAGGAAGCGCTTCAATGAACTTCTTCCCAGGTGGTAGTACCACCTCTTCGTCAACCGGTGCTTTCGGAGACAATGCAGTCTTCGATACAGTTACTGCGGGCAACATGATCATGCGCAACTTGCAACCTGGAACCTTTGATGACATCAGTGTTGATGATTTGAAGATTGAAGGAGACATTACGAACTCCGACATGGTCATCATCAACAACCTTGATGTGGCACATTTCGAAGTGACTGGTTGCAGTGGATGGAATGTAGAAATGAATTCCATGACTGCAGAACGCGTTACAACAAACGGATGTTCCGCAGCAAAGAACTCGGTTCTCATTGCAGACTCGACAATTGCGCACACCTCGGCACTTGATTCAGCCGTTTATGCACGATATTCCGATGTCACTATTGGTGAAACTACCATGACATCGACGACAGCAGGAACTGGAAGCATTTACCTCGCACAAGCAGACACGAACTCAAACATTCGTCTGATTGAAGTCACCCAAAACGGTGACGATTGCGCTGATGTAAGCGGTGGAACTGGAGATTGTGACGTTGATGTCGCATCTTCATCCTCTGAGATTTGGTACGGTGGACTGTCAACAGTTCGAACATACCGAATAGCGCTTGTCAACAACGTGGCAACGAACATCTACAAGTCTGGACATACCGTAACTGCAGCAGTTGCTGACAGTGCGGGTTCTGAACTCTTTGAAGTTGGAAGTCACATCACAGACTCAGCCTTGTCCAATCTTGGATCAGCAAGCGTTTGGGTTATCACCGGCGACGAAAATGGCGGAAACACCTACTCGGACCACAACATTCGTGCATTCGGACCAGCAGGTCAGAACGAAACAATGACTTCTGCTTCCTGGTATCCAACAGCCGGATTCACCATTGGAAGTACGATTGACCTCTTGCTCGAACCTGCTCCTGTAGATTTCGATCAAGCAGGTATGGACTGTGCTTGGATGGATGCCTATGTTGACCCAACGAACGGAGCACAATTGCCAACAAACGGTACTACTGCTAACGGAAACACAATCTTCGAATTTGACGGAACACCAATGACACTTTCGGCCGATCTAACGCTCGACGGCTGTGTCATGATTCTCAAGGGTTCATCGCTTAAGGTGAAGAGCACTGCAACCAGCAGTCCTGTTCTTACACTCACGAACGGTGGCAAAGTGGTCGTATCTGTTTCACCAGATACCGGTGCAGTTGGAGCTATTAGTGCAGTTTCGCCTTCATATGGACTCAACTTGGACGTTGTTGCAGGAACTCTAGAACTCGACGGCGGAACACTACGTGATCTCGCTCAAGATTCAACCACTGACTCCGCATTGTACATCGGTGATGGGGCTACTCTCAAGATGATGGATGGTGCATCGATTTTCGGCGCATCTGCAAACTCTGACGATATGGCTACTGTGAAAATTGACGGTGGAACAGTTAACATTGCTGATTCTTCAATCGTAAACACCGGCCAATCCGGAACAGCTCTTTGGGTTGAAGCATCTGGCGGATCCATCGACAACGTTGTTGTCAAGAACGCTGCAGTTGGTATTCAATCTTTCAACGGTGCTCCACAGGTTGACGGCTTCACATCAACAGACAACACCGTGGGTGTTGATGTCTACGGTGGTATGTCCCTTCCTACAATTTACCGAAGCACATTGCTCAGCGGTGAAAGCACTGGATGGACGACCTACAAGATCGACTTGTCGACCTTCCTCGGTGAGGATTTCTTGCAAGTCGGTATGAACAGTATCTACGGTGGTGGAAACGCTCACCCAAGATACAATTACGCTACCACAAAGTACTACATGATTACCGACCGTTACAACATCGAACTGGAAGACGATAATGGAAACACGTGGAATATCACAGAAGCAGATGACCTTGGTTACTACCCAATCAGCGCCGCTGACCCGAAGTCTGGCACTCCTGGTTACGCTACCTATGCACCTGGTGCAGTCGGTGGTGTCCCAAGTTTGGATTGTAACACCAATGGATACGCTTACGGACCGAACTATCCATCAAACTCGATTGGTTATTATTACCAGATCTGGCAACAATGGGCAGGTAGCAATCCTGCATATCCGGCTTACTATGAATCCAAGCCTCTTGAGTTCGGTTTCGACTGGGAAAACATCGAAGATGTCTCACCAACAGGTTACTACGCATACTACCCTTACCACTACTGGGGTGGTTACTACACAACTTACCATGCAATGTACAATCCAATCTTCTATCCTCCTGAAGGAATGCAAGGAAGCTACAATATTTGTTACGACAGTGCTTACACTTACTACATGAGTCCTGGACAAGGTGCTCGAATGACTATGCCAACCATCGATATCTCTGCAGGAAACATCAGCAAGGTTTCGTTGTACATGGACGTTCTTCACAACCGTGCAGACAACTACCAAGACCGTTTGGAAATCGTTGCCCGCTCGGGTGACAACGCAGCACTTCTTGGTGCGTATGCTCGTGAATCCGGAACTCCACTGTTCAAGGACGGAACGATTACCGGTGCAGACACTGGAGTATCCATTGGTGGCGCATTCGCTGCCGGACACATCCAAGATGTAACTGTCACAAACCCAACCGATTCAGGTATGGAAGTTTCAGGTCAAACTGCAGCTACGAGCGACGGATTAACCGTTACTGGTGGAGATTACGGTATTCTAGTTGGTAACTCAGCATCTGGGTCGATGGACTTCATGAACATTGATTTCGATGGAAATACCAATGCAGGTATCTACTACACGAAAGACCTCGCAGGTGATCTGTCTGGAACCGTCGAAAACAGTGGAACTGCATTCAAGTACGGAACGAACACAGAGAATGATGTATCCTTCTCGGATGTCACCATCTCGACCAACGATGTTGGTGTTGAAGCAAGCGGTACTGGTGATTTCACCTTTACCAATGTCATAATGGGTAACACGAAGGATTTCTCAATAACCGGTCAATCGAACATCGAGTTCATTGAAGGAACTGTGGATTCGACAACCGTCGATGTCACAGGTGTTGGTGAGTTCACTCGAAAGCGATCAATGGAAGTTGAGTTGCTCGCAGACACATTTGCTGTCTCCGGCGCAACGGTCACACTGATTGACGCTGATGGTGGTGCTGCTGGATCTGGAACTACGGACTCCAACGGTATCGCAGAAGGATTGAACTTCATCACTGCTGTCGTTGATAGCAATGGATTGACAATTCCTTCCCTTGCAGGATACGAAGTAATGAGTGTTGCAGAAATTGACTACTACTACACAACCTCTACGAACAACAAGGCTGACTTCCGCTATGCCAGCCAAGGAGTAACACTTACTGACGTTTCAGGCAACAGTGCAACGGTGCCACTTACCACTCAGATTACTGAGCGTGTATGTTGGTATTCAACCAGTTCTGCTTATACAACAGTGACACCTTGTGCGGGTTCATTCTTTACGAGTGGAACCCGTACCTACGACGATGGTAACGGTGGAACGGTCAACGAATACGCATACTCGAATTCCTTGACGATCAACCAACAAGGCAACACCATCATGATGGATACACCTTACATCTATCTGAAGTCGAACACTCCTTACAACTTCAACGGATCTACTATTCTATCCACAGGGGCATACGACTTCTATGACTCACAACGTTGGTACACAAGTTACCCTTACGGTGGCGAAGTTTACATGGACGACTCAGCCGTTTACGGTGTCGCAGTGAACTCCGATACTGGTGACATGTACGGTATCGAAATTGGTTACTATGGATCTCCAATCACCACATTCGTTGCGAACAACACTATCTTCTCCAATGTGGCGAAGATTGAGTCACAGAATGGTTACACCTACGGAAGTACTAACAGCTACATTTGGGAAATTGATGAATTCTCTGTTACGAATTCAACAATCTCTCACTTCAAGGGCTACACTGCACTTAACAATGCAATCCAGAACACGGACATGTGTATGGTTCTTGGCGGTGGCATAGGTTCAGTCGTGAGCGATAACGTATTCAACGACTGTGGCGTCGGTATTGAACTTACACGTTCACCTTACTGGAACCGACACGGATCGATAGTAGGAGCAGATAACGTCACAATCTCGAACAACGTCTTCAATGACGGTGGAGAAATTGCTGATATCTGGCTCTACAGAGATGGTTCGAGCGATAATGCATTGATTTCGGGTAACGTAATGAACAACGGTGGTGCAGCAGTTGCAGCAATTGGTGTTTACGACGGTGGACACACTGGTACAATGATTACTGGAAACACGATCAATTCAGTGACCGATGGAATATACATCGATAACGCAATGGATTACCGCATTACTGGCAACACCATCAACGGAGCTGGAGATTCTGCATACACTGCAATCAGTTCCGTGGAAGGCTACGGTGATATTGACAACAATACCATCGTTGATGCAGATGGCGGTATTGTCGTCGACAGTACGACTTCTCCTCCTGCGCCAACAACTTCGTTGTGCAGTATCTCGAGTAGTTCCTATCGTTACTCCGCAACATGTACTGCAACCCTCGGTGTCGGTAAGTCACTCGATATCAACATCGCAACAGACTCTTGGGGCTATGAAGCAGGTCTTCAGATTAACAAGCCTGACGGAACAACCGATACATTCGGCCGTGGAACCAGTTCGACCTTTGCTAGCAACACTCAGTATACGCCACTTGCAACATACACTGCTCCTGGCCTTTACTCTCTTGCTCTGACAGATTCGTACGGTGACGGTGGTACAGATGTATACATGGTCGAAGGCGGAGTTGCTGCTGGATACACCGGACCAACTCTTGCTGACAACTCGATCAGCATATCTGCTGGACGCACAGCACCAAGTGCTGTTGGACTTGTCCTGGAAGACTGTGATGGAGTGAGCATTAACACCGCACGCAACACCATTACTTTGTCTGACATGGCAATGGACATCGACAACTGTGACGTTACTGACGAATCCTCAGTGATTACCGGTAGCGATGATTCCTTAACTGTTGGAATTGATTCAGATGATGCAAGCGGAGACACACTTACCCTCAGTGGTACGACAATCTCTGGATACGCAACAGGTGTTGAAAAGACCAGCGGAGAACTCATCCTCACAGGTGATGCATCCATTTCTGGTGAAGACTACGGTGTCTATGTTGATGACGCAACTGTTGTAGCGATTAACGCTGCAGTAGACGGTGGAGCAACCGGTACCGGTCTCTATGTTGTTGACAGTGACGATGTCTGGGTATACCCAATGAACGCTTCCGGATTGGTCGGAATGTACGTCGAGAACTCACCATTCCGCTGGGATGGAGGAACATCGACTGCTACGACAACCATCGAAGTCGTTGAATCACAAGGCAGTGTTGAAAACATGACTTGGACCGCATCCTCGACTCAGATTGATGCAGGAAGCAACGCCTACGTTACATCGATTGGTAATACAATTGATGAAAACAAGCTGGTTGTAGACTCATCTGCAACTATTGATGAAGCAAACTTGTTCTCGATGGATTCAACCCACTTGAACGCTGCTCCAACAAATGAAGTTGCAATGATGATTAAGTCTACTGACGGTACTCGTGCATCCTATGTTTCGACAACCTTCCAACCAGAAATCATGAACGTTGATGGTTCAAACGAAGACTGGATTGGTGGAAACGCCCTCAACCCATCTGGCTATGCAATGCCAGGTCTCATGAGCGGTGATGGAACAAACGACATGCTTGTGACATACATCGAAGGCGATGACCTCTACATCGGTCTAACCGGCGAAGATCTTGCAGCAAGCGATGTTCTCATCTACCTCAGCGTTGATGGCAGCGGAAGCAGCACAGGATACAACCTCGGTGGATCTCACGAACTGCCATTCCAAGCAAACTACGTGCTTTGGGCAGACAGCGAGACCTCCTATGACCTGTACAGTTACGGTTTCCTTGGCTGGGGTGCAACCTCACTCAGCTCGGCTAACGTTGATATCGCATCCACATCTGGATTGACTGAAATTTCCATACCGTTCTCACGAATTGGTGGAACACCAAGTCAGATTGACATCGTCGCAATCGTTCAAGGTGAATCGACCGCTGATGTCAGCACAGTTCACCCAACTCAAACGATCGATGCTTTGAACACGCTTCAGGACTTCTCTGAATACATCACAGTGGAACTCAACCACGATGATTTGTTGACTGGAGAAATTAATGATGAAGTACTTGTTTACCGCTCATTCAAGGGTACAACCACTCCGAGTGTTGCTAAGAACTACGATGTTCTCATCAAGACCGAAGCAGATTGTGAATACGATTGGGAAACTGCAACAGACTTGTCTCTTGCTACCAATGTTGCAATCACACTCGACATGGCTCGTGCTTGTCCTGAGATTCAATCGACTCTACAAGACATCACTGTGGCGGAAGATTCTGGCGCTTACACATTCAGCCTGACCAACATGGCAGACGACGTGCAAGACCTCGAAGCTGACCTCGCATGGACCTCTGCAGCTGGCAACCTTGTCGCATACGACAACGTGCTTGTTGATTGGAACCAAAACGGACAAACTGTGACCATCACTCCGCTTGATGACCAATTCGGTACTCTCGATTACGAGTTTGAAGTCACTGACAGCAATGGTTTGACAGACAAGAAGAACATCTCCTTCGTTGTCACCAACGTGAACGATGCCCCGGTAATCTGCAACGTTGAAGACGCAGGATGTATGCCTATCTTCTCCTCTGACGATAACTTCGACAACATCCTTGCAGAAGGATTTGGAACACATACCAAGGATCTAGGAGACGTTTCAAACGCTTCCAAGTCTTACATCCGTGACATGGCAAACGAACAATCACCTGTTCGCCAAGTCTACGATTGGGATGCATCTGTTGACTCGACTTGTATTGCGTTTAGTGTTGAAGTGAACACACTCAACTCGCTTATCATAACCGAGAACACTTCCAACGAAAAGGGCGGTTCATGCACAGTTACGCTTGAATTGTCTGATGACGGCAACGAAAACACCGATGCTACACCGTACACAGTCGACTTCTCAGTCGCTCCAGTGAACGACGCACCTGTGATTACCTTGCAAGATGTCGACGGACAGAACTTGTTGGTCAGTGATGCTGGAAGCCGTGCAAACGGTGAAGGTGAATTCATCACCATGACGGAAGACGACACCAATGCTGACAACCTCACTTGGGATCTTCTACCATTGATGAACGATATCGACCACGACGTTCCTGCAGACCTTACTTGGACTGTTGAACCAACTGCACAGTGTGCATACACCAATTACTTCACAACGGCAATCGTTGGAACTGACTTGGTCTTCACGCTGATTCCAGACGCAACCACAAACGGTTACGATTGGGAAGTTGACTACATGAACGACAACGGTATCCACCAGCTACGACCTGCTGGCCAGACTTTCTGTGCCATCAACTTGGTTCTCAAGGATACTGCTACCGCACCATCACACACGCCTAACTACGACACGACTGTCCTCAACTCAGCATTCACTGAGCAACTGGCACCGTACGCTCAAGGCCAAGATGATGTTGTGATGTATGTCACTATTGATCGTGTTGCAGAGAACGTCGCAGACTACTCTCTTGACACAACATCTGGAGTGAACTTCAACGGCATTACCAACATCATGACTGGCACCTATGTTCCTGTTTCAGTGAACATCGATGCTGGTGGCGATGAAGGACCATACACGTACGACCACATGTTGGCAGTGACCTTCCACACAGATGGACACACTGAAGAAGAAACCACACGATACTACAACGTTCCTGATTACGGAACAACGTTGACTGTTGAGGAAGACATCTTCATGACAAAGGACACGACCAAGGTAGAAGTCTCAATGGATGTTCTAACATGTTTGAACAACCCATGTGACCTCACTGTTTCATCCAGCGAGCGATTCCAATCTGATGACCCTGAGTCCCACCGTGCTAACAACGGCGGTTCCCAAGGTGCTCTTTGGTCCTCTCCTGGTCAATACGGACAGAATGCATCGCAGACCTCGGAACGCCGACCAATGCTCGAAGACAGTTTCTGGTGTAACAACCGAATGACGACCTTGGATCTTGCAACAGCTGAAGCAAACAACGATTGGGGCAAGTGTAACGAATACGCATCTGGCTCAGGTTCCTTCGGAGCAACTGGACAGAACCTACCGATTGTTGTCCGAACCATTGGAGCAAGTTCTGTTCCATCGTTCGCACCAAGCATCGTTGTGGTCAGTCTAACTGGCTTGTTTGTCAGTGCTCTTGCCTTCTCCAGCCGCCGTGCTGACGATGAAGAGGAAGTTGTTGAGAACAAACTCGAAGACGACGAAATGGCTGTGAGCCCAGTTATTGCTACCATCCTTATGGTTGCAATCACAGTGGTTCTATCCGGTGTCATCTATGTGTGGGCAAGCAGCCTCGCAGAAACCGATGTCAAGGGTGTACCTCGAGTCACCTTTGCAATCGATGATGTCAACAGCTTTGATGTCGACGAAGGCCACTGGAGAATCACAGTTCAAGCGTCTGAAACTGACTTGGCAACCCAAGCAGTCGAGGTTCGTGTGTTCTATGTTGATGCCAACGGTGAAGCACAAGTAAAGACAACCAATCTAGCAGATACTGCAGGCGTTTATGGGTTCAATCCTCAGAACAGTGACTCTATGGTTACGTTCGTGGACCAAGTGAATTCTGAAGGTGATGACAAGGTTTCGACCTTTAACACCGGTGACACAATCTTTGTGCGCACGCATGACTCTGACGGAACACCACTTGAAGATGTGACCATCTCCTTGAACTACGCACCAAGTGCTGGTCAAGGTGCACAACTTCGTACATGGTCTGGCTTGTCTTACGACGTCAGCGCTTGAGTTTAATCGCTTAAGTGACGAGAAAACGGACGCATTGGGGAGGGGTTTAATCCCCTCCCCTTTGTCTCCCGCATCCCTTTGATGGGATGACTACCTTTCGAGGTAGAGAGCTACACGATCGCAGGGGGTTTCCTAACGGGGCCCCCTGCCTTCGTCCTTTTTTTTTCTTTCTTACTCTACGGTTCCGAGCGAACCCTTTCAAGTGATTAGTCCATCAGGGTATTGTTACTCATGTCGAATGCCTCAGAAATCCCCCTTACAAAGTGCGTTGTATTCGATTGTGATGGAGTCCTTGTTGACGCCGTAAGTTCGTGGAGAACCTTGCATGACCATTTTGGTACAGATAACTCTCTTCATCTCCAACGTTTCATCCGTGGAGAAATCACCGATGTCGAGTTTATGCGCTCGGATATCCAGATGTGGAAGGCTGTCCAAGACCCAATCTTTCGTGATGAATTGTTTCGAGCCTATTCCGGTGTGAAGCTTATGGATGGAGCACGCGAAGTCGTTGAGGAATTGCAATCGAACGGTGTGTTTGTAGCAATCGTTAGTGCCGGAGTAGATTTGTTTGTCTCATCGATTGCTGCAATGCTCAAAGTCGACGATTGGATTGCAAATGGGTTTGTTTTCAATGATGATGATTCACTTTCAGACGAAGGAGTATGTCGACTTCATGCAACTGGTAAGGGGGATGTCATTCATCGCTTGTTACAGATGAATAACTTAGATGTTGAAACATGTGTTTCAGTTGGTGACTCTGAAATGGATTTGTCGATGCACGTTGATGGCAGCAGGTTCATTGGGTTTAATCCGACACGCGACTCTTCCATTGCAGCATTCAATGATGCGGATATCGACGTGGTAAACGGTAAGGATTTGCGTGCAATACTTCCGTTCCTGCGTTTGCAATAATCATGCAAATGGTATTGCTGTTGTAGCGTGACTCTTCAAATTAACAATGGTGAGCATACATGGTTTCGGCTGGAACCCCAGCATTCTTTGGTAGGATGTTTGGTCTTGCCAAGTACTCGAACAAATCAGCGTCGTACCCTTGAAATCAATGCAAGCGTGACCATGTACGTGTCCTGTTACAAATATGTCAGGTACCTCACGAATCACGAGCCCATCTTCTGGTTCGGGAGAAAGTGGAGTTTTCCCACCCCATTGGGGGGCTAAGTGTCGGCGTCTGAGCATTTGTCGCATCGCTTCCACAGGGTCTGCGTATGTAACTGTCCTTAGACCTGCCACAAAATCGTCAATTGACTTGCCGTGATAGGACAAGAGGCGAACGCCATGGAGCGAAAAATCACACGGGTTACCTACGAAGGTCGTTGTATTGTAATCCTGCTGAATGTCTTTTTCGAAAGTTGGCTGAGGTTCAGCAGGTCGTACTGCATCGTGGTTTCCAGGAAGCATGACACATTCCACCCATTCCGGTAACAATTCCAGTAAGCGAGCAAATTCAGTGTATTGGCCAAACAGGTCAGGAATCGACAATTCACTGTCCTGGCCTGGATAAATACCGACTCCATCGACGCAATCTCCAGACAGAATAAGATATTTGATCGTCTTTGCTAATGGGTCGGTGTGGAACCATCGAACCATTTTATGCCATTGAGCCTCGAGAAATGTCTTCGAGCCAACATGTATGTCCGAGAGGAATGCTACACTAACGCCGTGTTCTGATGAGGCCTTCTTGTGGCTTGCTTCCATAGGGAAATGCAAGTCATCGACATAGAACATATCTCCCGTTTGACTGAACGTTCCTGAAACGCCAAGCACATCGTCTGGCATGAGTCCAGCTTCCAAAATCTGCTCTTGAGCTCGGTCTCTGTCGTCACCCTTTCTTTTGGTAAGCAAACAGGTGAGTTCACCGGTTTCATCCTCTAGATTCCACATGAGGTGGCCGTTTTTTGTGTAACGAGGTTCATTCACCAGCCCAATCGCTACTGCTTTGTTTTCATACCCCTGATACCGACTGCTTTCTGCATGAAGCCTTGAGATTTCAGTTGGAGTTCGTGGTAATCTTGAATTTTGAATGATCATTTTGCGTATACTTTGCAACCGGTCCCCAAAGCACGATGTAATGTCGGCCATTTTTCCCTCAGTTACACTGTTGCCAGTGATGTCATAGTGAACCAAAATATCTGAAGGAGCATCAGATGCATGTTCGCTAAAGTCAGAGGTATTCCAGTCTGGCAAGTTGTTACGGAATCGAATGTCCAGTGGTTCGGGCGCTTTTATTGGAGCAATGGTGCGACCGAGTTCAGCAGCCGGCGGCTTGACAACAGGTTTGGCAACAATCGGTGTTTGCTGAGGCTGCCGTACGCTCTTTCTCCCATTCCATACTTCAAGCATTGATTCCAATATTTCTTGAGTGAGATATCCCTTGCTGAACCCGACGATTGCTGCACAATCTAGCACGCCTTTGAGGTCCTCGAGTTCGAGCAGTCTTGAACGAACTGAAGCCGCCGGGAGAATTCCTCGGGTGCGTAGAAGACCCGTCATCTCCTCCTCGGTGGCACCCATGATGAGAGGTGACGCATTCAGTGCAAAAGCACATCGGCTGGTCTGGTTGAGAAAAGGTGATGTCTAGTCCCATTCGACTTGAGTGTCAAGTGTCGATTCTTCGGCAGGAACGGCTTCTCCATCCCAGGCATCGTCTTGCCAAGGTGCAGATTCACGTGCCGCTTCTTCTCGCTTTTGACGCTCCAATTCAAATTGCACTTTGACCGCTTCTTCATCTGCCAGAATCCTCAGTTCTTCTTTGCGCTGTTCTTCAGCCATCGTCATTGCCTCGTCCCATCTTTTGATGGTTGAGTTGAGTGCGAAATGAACGAAACCGATTTTGTTTTCTGCACGGTTTCCTCCAATTTGAGTTGATTCTGCATTTGCCCAATATCGAGAGGCAATACCTACGTAAACCAGTCCAACTTTCTTGTTTGACCCGTCATTCTTTGGTCCGGCAATGCCCGTAATTGAGATGGCAATGTCTGCATTGGCGTTCTTGAGGGCGCCTTGAGCCATTTGTATGGCGACTTCTGCAGATACAGCACCCTTCTTTTCCAAAGATGCTGGTTTGACACCGAGTTCACGGATTTTTGCATCGTTCGAGTAGGTGACCCATCCTTGGTTGTACCAACCTGACGCACCTGCAATGTCGGTGAATGCACTCGAGAGCAAGCCTCCAGTACATGATTCTGCAACGGTGATGGTGTGCCCACCTTCCTTAATACGCCGAACAAGGCGAGCCGCAGCGGCTTGAACGTCTTCATCCATGCAAATCAATCGCAGAGTTCACCCGCTTTGAGGTTAACGCCTGCATCAATGCCTTCAATAACACCTTCTTACAGGAACGGTTGGGTCTGTGGTCTAGTGGTTATGACACCGCCCTTACACGGCGTTGATCGAGGGTTCAAATCCCTCCAGACCCACTACCAAAGGTAAGAACGAATATCCCCTTCAGCGTTCGCAATCACTTTGGTGATTCCAGACTGGCGTCGGAACTCTGACGCCTGTTGTTCAGTTCCATCAACGAGTATGAGGTGCACCGCTCTTTGCCATAGACCGGGGAGAGGTGTTGAGCCTCTATGGTCGACAGCAACTAAGATGTCGTCCAACTCTGTGAACATTAACAGCGGTGTAGAATCTTCGATATCTTTGGCATCGAGAAGCAGCCATCGTGCCCCATGCATCGACGCTCGTACATCGTCACCCAAATCATTCGGTGTTACGATTCGTATGCCTATCCCTCCATGGTGTAGCGCAGCATTGCCATGACCCCGCCAAGCCCCATCAACTGCTGTCCACCGTCATGGTCTATTGAGCATTGTACCATCTCTGCGCCGATGTCAGCGAGCCCTTTGGTCCATTCCAACCATGTCTTGCCGGCAATACGGTCGGTTTCAGAGCGTAGCAAGTCTGCTGAAATTAAGAGGGTCTCAATTGCCCCTTCCTCCATGGCACGAACGAGTGCGTCTTCACCATAAGCGACTGCTCCACCAGTTGACAGGCGTTTCCACGACTCCTCAATCAGAGCGATTTCTTTAGAGATTGCGTATTCACTCAAAAGATTACCAGCGAGTCCTTCCCGGAGAACTTCGTTTGCACCTGCTCTTCCACCCATCGATGTTGCTATCGACTTCATGATGCGTGTTTGTCCCGTAGATTTTAGATCCGACAGCAGTGCATCTCTTGCATGGCCAGGTCCACATACAATCAGTGGCGTATCGCTGCCGAGGGTATCCACAAGAGCTTTGATGACATTGGAACGGAACGTGCTAGCAATGCTTTCCGAGTGACGAATTTCACCACGCTTTCCTCCGCCTCGCATTGTCCAGGTTGCTCCTTCACGCAGCCCACGTGCAGTGACGTGGAAGATTACCACTTCATCGGTTTCGACGACGGCCAACACCACTTGCGATTGGCCTGATGCTTTTTCCGATTGCAACAGGAGTTCGACGTCTGCTGGAGTGAATACATTGTGGGTTGAAATTTCGACTTCATCTCGTATCTCAACCAGGTGTGTGTGATACATGCCAATGTCAAAGTGTGCTTCTTCGATGATGCCGTGAACACGAAGATGCTCGCTAAAGGTTTGGTATTCGGTAGATTCGACTCGTAAGCGAATCCACATTTTCTTTCTTTCAGCAGATTTTGCACGCCCGCCTTCCTCTCCGCCGGTCGTTTGGTCACGGCGTTCGCCGAGCATGGCGAATTGCATTCCCTTTCGTGTCATCCGGGCGAGAGCCCACAAATCATCTTCAGTCTCCAAACGGAGACGCCAAACTTGTGGTTCACGCTTCAAGATTTTCATTCACTTCACCCAAATACGCCGGTGAGTTTTCCATTTTCATCCATGTCCATGTCAAGCGCAGCCGGTCGCTTCGGAAGACCGGGCATCGTCATCATGTTTCCAAGAACGGCAACGATGAACCCTGCTCCGGCATTCAATCTAAACTCGCGTACAGGGAGTGTAAATCCAACGGGTGCTCCGAGTTGCCCGGCGTCATGGGAGAACGAATACTGGGTTTTGGCCATGCAGACGGGTAAGTGCCCATATCCCCACGATTGCAACTTGCTCAATTGCTTCATTGCTGCACTGCTGACATCAATTCCATCTGCTTTGTAGATGCGTTTTGCAATTGATTCCATTTTTTCTAAAACCGGCGTATCGGCAGTAAAGAGCGGTGTGAAAGGCCGACCGTTTGCAACATGATCGTGTACTGCAGCCACGACGGCTTTCGCCAGTTGTTCACCGCCTTTGCCTCCGTTGGCATGCACTTCGGTAAGCGTCACGTCTGCTGCACCGCTCTTTCGAGCTGCTGTTCGAAGAGCGTCGAGTTCAGCATCTGTATCCGATGCAAATCTGTTGATGGATACGATGACAGGCATTCCAAAACCAGCCATGTTCTTGATGTGGCGGTCAAGATTCCCTTGGGCCCCTCTCATCACGGCATCGACATCTTCGGTTTCCAATTCTTCCTTTGTAGGGCGGTAACCACCACGGCTGCCAAATGCTCCACCATGGAGTTTCATTGAACGAACTGTGACGTTCATGACGACACAGTCCGGTGACTTTCCAGAATTTGCCGCTTTGATGTGCATGAACTTTTCAGCACCCATGTCTGAACCAAAGCCAGCCTCAGTTACGACGATATCAGCGGCACCTAATGCTAGACGATCAGCGATAATGCTCGAATTCCCGTGAGCGATGTTTGCAAACGGGCCGCCGTGAATAAAGGCAGGATTTCCTTCAAGAGTTTGGACTAAGTTTGGTAAAAAGGCGTTCCGTAGCAGCAACGCCATCGAACCAGCAGCACCAATATCTTCTGCTTTAACGGGATTTCCACTGATCGACTGACCGACCACTATCTCTCCGATTCGCTTTCTCAAGTCTGAATAATCGTTTGCAAGTACCAAAATCGCCATCACTTCGCTCGCAGCAGTTATGTCAAATCGATCTTGTCTCGGATTTCCATTTGCAGGACCTCCCAGCCCGATGACGATGTTGCGCAGTGAACGGTCGTTCATGTCAATGACACGTGGCCAGAATACACGAGTAGGGTCTAACTGTGATTCATTGCCTTGCTTGATGTGATTGTCAATCAGGGCGGAGAGGAGGTTGTGAGCGGAGGTAACTGCGTGGAGGTCACCTGTGAAATGCAAATTAATGTCTTCCATGGGTATGACTTGTGAATGTCCTCCGCCTGCAGCGCCACCTTTGATTCCAAAGACTGGGCCCATTGAAGGTTCGCGAATGACGCATGTGGCGCTCTGTCCAATGGCACACAGTGCTTGGGTAAGTCCGATTGTGGTTACAGTCTTACCTTCCCCAAACGGTGTTGGATTAACTGAAGTGACCAGCACAAGGCTGCCTTGGGGCTTAGAAAAGCGTTGGCTGAGGGCATCCCAGGTTATTTTTGCCATGCCTCTGCCCATTGGCATCAATTCATGTGATGAAATACCAAGTTTCCACGCAATGGTCTCAATTGGTTCAAGGGTTGCTTCACGTGCGATATCCAAATCACTTGCCATGAGCATGTATGCGGTACGGTATGGCTTTGAAACCCTCGGGTCATGTTCGGTCAGAAACGACTGTTTCTACACCCGTGAAACTGCGCCGAATGACTCACTCGTCTTTCATTTCACCAAGATAGGCTGGCAATTCAATCCCAGCCATCTTAGCAACATCGTGAACAGGTGGTAGGCTTTGCATGAGGGAGGAGATGAAGTTCGATGTTGAGCCACCTTCTCCATTGTTTCCGCCGTTGCCAGAATCCCAAACAGTAATCTTGTCGATCTTGAGGTTCGAAATCGCTTCTGTTTGTCGAGAGACCAGTTCTTCGATCTTCTCAACCATCAACAGAGTTGCAGCAGCCTTGGTGTCTCCACCTGCGCTTGCAACGAGTGACTTGTAACCAGCAGCCTTGGCTTCGAGGACGGCTTGTTGACCAACCGCTTCCGCTTGGTACCGTGCAAGGATTGCATCTGCTTGGCCTTGTGCGATTCGGCGTTGGCGTTCAGCCTCTGCATCTGCGGAAATCACAACTTGTTCCTTGGCTACGATTTCACGTGCGATGTCTGCTGCACGGAGACGTTCGCTCTCAAGGGAATATTGAGCCTTTTCGATCTCTTCTTGAGCACGGCGTTTTGCAACTTCAGCCCGTTGTCGTGCTTCTGCTTCTTTCTCTGCAAGTGTTGCATTGGAGATTGCGATAGCAGCACGGCTCAAGTTCTCACCTTCAATGGCGTTCTTCTCTTGCTCTTGGACGAAAACTC